>Ga0208134_1000059_pt1 | contig 56419 bp, 102 predicted proteins | sample VirMetDEL_Mar_31_FD_184515 | JGI IMG/M metagenome (GOLD analysis project Ga0208134, IMG submission 184515) | Aqueous microbial communities from the Delaware River and Bay under freshwater to marine salinity gradient to study organic matter... | ecosystem: Environmental > Aquatic > Marine >...
GATACGGAACGCGAGCCTGGATCGCATACAACTAGCATTGAAATAGATCTAAAAGATGATGCTGGAAATGTGATTGGTAAAAAGCCTATTGACGCTATTATTTATACATTTCAAACGGAACGTAAGTTGTTGCGTAAATGGATAATGGATTATCAGAAGGTTGATCATAATGTAATTACAGGATGGAATGCTGAATTCTTTGATATGCCATACTTATTCAATCGCATGGTTAAAGTTTTAGGATATGGATTAGCTGATATGTTAAGTCCAGCAAAAATAGTCAAGAAGCGATTTACTAGATTTGGTGAGTCGCTACAAATAGCTGGCGTGACTGTATTGGATTATATGATGCTGTATAAAAAATTTACATATACAGAACAATCCAATTATAGATTGGATACTATTGCCAAGGTTGAATTAAATCGAGGTAAGGTTGAGTATGACGGTGACTTGGAGCACTTATATAAAACTGATATTATAAAATTTGCTGAATATAATATCATTGATGTCGAACTGCCAGTAGCATTGGAAGAGAAAATGGGCTTGATAATGACTGCCTTAGGTATTTGCCACGCAGGTCATTGCGCTCATAATGACATACAATTTACGAGTATGTATTTAGATGGTGCAGCATTAACATATTGTAAACGGAACAACTTAATCGCATCTGCAAACAGATCAGTATCAGACGAGCAGGCGCAGGGAGCGTTCGTGAAGAAACCGATTCCTGGATTATATAAATGGATTTATGATTTGGATTTAACATCCCTATATCCTATGAATATGATCACGCTTAATATATCTCCTGAAACAAAATATTCAAAAATTATAGATTGGGATGAAGATGCATTCGTAAAAGGAACTGACACAGTTTACAATCTTATACTATATAAAGATGAATCACCTCCAGGACAATTTGAAGAGGTATTTTCACTTAACACGATTGAACGTACACTACAAATACAAGGTTCAGATGCCTTAAAGGATTATGTTGCGGCGAATAATTTATCAATTGCATCAAATGGTTGTATGTATGATATGACTAAGATGGGAATTATACCGTCAATATTGTCGATGTGGTTTGATGATCGGAAGCGATTTAAAGATTTGAGAAAGAAGTACGAAAAAGAAGGCGATCACGCTCAAGCTGTATTTTTTGATCGGAAGCAGTTAATTACAAAGATTATGTTGAACTCCTTTTATGGAGTATTGTTATTACCGAGTTTCAGATTTTATGATAAAGATAACGGTGAAGCAGTAACATTAACAGGTCAGTCAGTAATACATCATGCAACTAGAGCAGCGGATTATTTTTATAATAAAGAGTTGGCGGAATATAATTGTGTGTATGAAATAGAGACATCAGACGGTACCATCAAAGAATATAACGGGTTTGATGAAGTCGAGACTGCACGAGGGAAGAAATTTGTATATATGTTAACTGAACAAGATGAAATTATATAGATGAAAATTAAACGAATACAGAAGAAGTTGCCAACTGCGCCAATAGTCCCGAAAAGTTTTTGTATATATACTGATACGGATTCCATTTTTGAGCCATTAGAGCCAATATTTGTTCATAGGCATGGACCGATGGAAGATTATACAGATGAACAGATAATTGAGCGGTGTAAATTAATTATTAGCGACGTCCAATCGTTTGTAAATAAATCTTACGATAAGTATGCTAAAAAGTTCCATTGTGTCGATAAACACTTTTGGGATATTAAACAAGAACTTATCTCTAAACGAGCTTTTTGGGTTGGGAAGTACAATCCCAAGACAAAGCAATTCGAGGGAGTGAAGAAAAGGTATGCAATGTGGAACGTGGATGCAGAAGGTCATGCGGTAGATGAAATGGATGTAAAGGGTTTAGATGTAGTTAGATCAAATTTTCCGCAAAGATTTCGATCATTCATGACTGAATTATTGGAAGACATCTTGCATGATGCTAAGAAAGATGATTTAAATGAGAAGGTTAGACAATTTAAATCAGTATTGGAACAAGTTGACATGTATCAGACCATGCTGCCTACAGGTGTAAAAGATATAGAAAAGTGGGAAACTGGCGTCTTAGGAAAACGAGTAAAAGGAACTCCCGCGCACGTTAAAGCTGCGATGAATTATAATGATATGTTGAAGATGAATAACATAATAGATGTTCCACCTATAACAGATGGTGAGAAGGTTGTTTGGGCATATATTAGACCTAATCAGTATGGATTTGAATCAATGGCACTTAAAGGATTTGAAGATCCTGATATATTAGTAAAATTTGTATCAGACCATATAGATAGAACTCAAATATTTGAAAGAGCCTTAAAGAAAAAAATATCTAACTTCTGGCTCTCGTTAGGCTGGGGAGAAATAATTATGAATGACTTATCCAATAAATTTTTCAAGTTTTAGGCGAAAAACCTATTAAAAGGCTTGGATGTATGAATACAATTACTTATATTAATATTATATTAAAGACATAATAAATGAAAAAAGCAAAATTAGAAAAATTCATCAAGAAGTATAACCTCAATGGGTTATGTAATTCAGTCAAAATCTCAAATAAGGGAGGTAATATTCTTACCAGTTTCACAACAGATCAAAAGGATGTATTGGGCTTTGTTATGTGCTCCGACGTTAAACTATCTGAAGATCCTATTGACTTTGGTATTTTTAATACACAAACCTTCCAAAAGATTTTAAATGCAATGCAGTCAGATGTGAACGTATCATTTGATGAGGAAGATGGAAAAGTGAAGGCATTGCATTTAGTTGACGACGTATTTTCTAGTACGATCCAATTAGCAGATTTGGATATTATAGAGACTGCTCCGCAGATAAATGAGACGCCACCTACAGATATTAAAATATCAATCAATGTAATCGGTATTGACCAATTTATCAAAGCTAAAGGCGCATTAGCAGACAGTGAGAGGATGGCATTCGTACAAGGTAGTGATGGTGTTAAATTAGTTCTCAATCATGCGGAACATGCGACAGATACTATTTCGTTAGATATGCAGTCGGAAGTTGTCGGGGGTAGTATTCCAGTAATGTCGTTTAATGCAGATAAATTCAAAGAGATATTATCAGCAAATAAAGATTGCCTATCAGGGACGATTGAATTAAGTAGTCAAGGATTAATGACTATTATATTTAAAGGTGATGACTTCCAATCAAAATACCTCCAGGTAATGTTACAGGAGTAAAATTAATTATTGATGGAAAAATATTTAGAACAATATCAACAAATAGCTGAAATTTTAGAAGAGGCTGAATCATATCATTTGAGGCGTGAGGTTATTGACTTAGCTCGGGGAAGTAGACTATTCGATCAAACAATGCCTATCGTCGATAGTTATGAATTGGCATTAAAAATAAAACTTGCAAATGTTGAAACAGAAGAACGGAACAATGAATACTAAATATACAACATTATACACTGATACAGAAATTGGTAATTATGAGCGAAGTTTAGCAAAACATATAAACAAACATCATAAGGAGAATCCGTTGCCTAGTACTGGAGTGTGTGTCTTAAATGGCGGCGTGATGTTTTATACAGGCGTGATGAAGTATCTTGCATTCGACATCAGAATGGATTTTGTTAAAGTATCTACATATGAAGGTACTGAAAAGATGCCTGCTAGTAGATATGAATTTAATCAAGTTGGCAACAAAATCGCAGACGGTCAGAGATTATATGTATTTGACGACATTATTGATAGCGGGGAGACTGCAATGATTTTAGGTATGCGGTATAAACAACTATACAATCCAGCTGAAATGATTTTATGCAGTTTGATTAGAAGAGATTCGACCCCGATAGATAAATTAAAAACAATATATTCAGAAGTATGGAGCGGATTCACTACAGATGAATGGTGCTTCGGAAAGGGAATGGATGATGAAAACGGTTTCATGAGGCAATTGCCGATGATAATGAAGCTAACTAATTAGTAATTATATTTTATAAACAATTTTATTAAAAACAGAAAGTATTATGGACAATTCAAATGCAGTATACGAGCAAATGGAATCACTTTGGAACGACTTCCAATCAGCACACAGTGGTGAGACAAAAAAATCTAAACAAGAAGCTCGTAAGTATATTGGCGAGTTAAAAAAACTTGTAACGGAGTATCGCAAATTTTCAGTCACAGAAAATAAATAATTTATGCTAGAAATTATCAAACATAGTTTGGGGTTATGTGGTGAATCGCACCCGAGCTTGTTATATAGCGCAGGTATAGTAGTGATGGGTTATAATTACTGCTGGTGTTGGGTCAAGGCGAAATTTAATAAAGAGCACATTTGTAATCATGGCGAAGAAACGTAACTTTAAACGAGGGAGCATTGTCCAAAATCTTGAAGAAGAATGGATGGGCATCTATATCAAACGACATAAATCAAATAGTTATATTATGCGTTTGGATGAACACGGTCAAGTTCAAGCAATTGAATATGTCCCAACTAAAAATATAGGAACTCCTTTCGACATACCAGAACACTTTAATTCAATAGACATCACATTATGAAAGTAAATAGAATAGCTCCAGAAAGTTTTACAGGAAACAAGGAACAGCCGTATGCAAAACCGTATAGGCATTTCAAAGATCTATCACTAACCGAACTTCATACAGTGGATACATTTATTGAGTGCGTTGGTAAATATGGTGCGATTTTCATGGAAGGCAAATTAAATTCAATATTAGATAATCCAAACAATGTTTGATAATCCCTCTAGATAATAGAGTGCAGGGATATTATAAACTAAATTCATTAGAACAATTTAAAAATAATTATGCGTACAGATGGCAGGCGATATTTCAGGGTTGATGTTCAAATCACTCAAGAAACAAATAACGGTAAATACAAGAAACATGTTGAACAATTCATGACATTAGCTACAGGCGTTACTGAAGCAGAGGCAAATGTAGTCGGCAACTTTGAACAAGTTGGGGACATTAGAGATTATAGAATAAAATCTGTAGTTGAAACAAAGATTGTAGAGATTGTGTGATGAGCGTTAAGGTTCTAATTATTGATAATGCCACAGGAGGTGTAGCGTACGACAAACGATGGGACAGTGTCCAAATAGATTTAATCGGAGGTAACGTATCGGCTACAGGAATAATTCCAGGAGTGAAAGTGAAGGATTTCGAGTATGCGAATTTCCAGATCCTGTCGGCATTATCAAAGAATCTTGGTTGGTACCTTAAAGATGAAATAGACGACAATACAATAGTTATATTTCCAGATGCTCGAAATACATTAGCGATTAATTTGCATGAGTATCGAATGACTACACGAAAGAAATTCAAGATTATTGGATTTTGGACTGACGGTATTTACCATGGAGATGGAACCACAAGAAACCGATTACGTGGAACTAATTATAACTGGTCTCAGAAGTTTGAGAGATGTTTAGTTGAGTGTTACGATTACAATTTAGTATTTCTCGAATCGAGCGTTGCTAAGTTTAAACATTATCATGTAAAGAAGTCGGGCAATAAAGTTTTACAATGTGCGTTGCCATTTACAGCTGCAATAAATACAGTCAGGGAAGAGGCAAAGGAGTTTGGTGAAGTGAAAGAAGATTTAGTGATAATGAATACATCACCTCATGATGCTCACGACTTGAAAATATTTGAAGCATTACAAAAGGAGTTTCCATCCTATACATTTATTAATGCGTATGAAAAGGACTTACCTCATAAAAGTTATGTGAAATTATTAAGTCGGGCAAAGGTGGTATTATCAACATGTAATACAGACTCTAATCCTTATTCAGTATTGGAAGCAATGGCATTAGGTTGTATACCAGTATTGCCAGACATTCCTATATACAACGAAATGTTTGATAATAAGTGGCTGTATAATACAATTATTTTAAAGCAGCCATATTTGAATTACATCAGAAACCGCGAACAGATACACGGCCAAGTCCGCGATGCAGTAGAAAATTATACTGATTATGATTTGACAACTGAGGTACAGAAAATCCATGATGAATATTTTGATAGCGAGCAACTAAAGGACATCATTACTGAAATAACCTGTTAGAAAATTTGGTTATATGGAGATAAATACTTATATTAATAATAGAAAATAAATAGAAAATATGTTTAATAATCCAGTTACAAATAGTTTATGGACAGAAAAGTATCGTCCTAAAGTATTATCTGAGTATGTGGGTAGTGAAGATTTAAAAGATACAATGGCCAAATATATTGAAGCCAATGATATTCCTCATTTACTATTCCACGCCAGAGCAGGCACGGGCAAGACAACCTTGGGTAACGTGTTAACAAATTCAATTGACTGCGATGTCTTGAAGCTAAATGCATCAGACGAGAATAGCATCGAGACAATTAGAAATAAAATTAAAACCTTTGTTAGTACAGTCGGCTTTAAAAAATGGAAAGTTGTATTTCTAGATGAGGCAGATTACTTGACGATAAATGCTCAAGCAGTATTGCGTAATTTGATGGAACAATTTTCAAAGACTTCACGTTTTATTATGACGTGTAACTATCCAGAAAAGATATTAGATCCTATTAGAAGTCGTTGTACTGTTTTTGAAGTATTACCACCAAATAAAAGGGATGTAGCACTTAGGTTGGTTGAGATATTAAAGACTGAAGGTGTAGAGTTTGTGATGAACGATGTCGGTGTAATTGTTAACAATAATTATCCTGATTTAAGACGAGTTATATCATCAGCCCAGAGCCAAGTCCAAAATGGTAAATTAAAATTAACTAAGAAGCAGGTATTGGAAGTTAATTATTTAGGTAAAATTTTAGATGTGTTGAAATCCAAATCGACAGCTAAAAATATGTATACAGATATCAGGCAGATTATAGCTGATAGTAAAGTCAGAATGTTTGAGGATTTATATAGATTCTTATTTGATCATATTGATGAGTTTGCACCTGATGGTACGCAAGCAGCTTGTATAATTGAAATCGCAAAGGCACAACGAGACGGGGTGCACGTCGTGGATTCCGAAATTAATGTAATAGCAATGTTCGTAGAAATAATCGGACATATTCAGAATAAGTAGTAGTGTTTGGTATAAATCGTGATATATATTATTGAACCAAAGTCTTGATCGACGATAAATACAATATGATGTATAATATAAAATGCACCAAATGCCAAACGGTGCAGCAATTTAAAACTGATAGGAACGATGTCCCAGGTTATAAATGTAGAACGTGTAAACCATTAATAATAACAAAATGCCAAATTTGCAATACCAATTATGAGTGTAGTAAATATACGAACAGCAGAACGTGTAGCCCTTCCTGTAAATTTAAATTGGTCGCATTGGAAAAGAGTGGTGGTAAATATACGAATGTTGCGCAAATACCTGAGGTCAAAGCGAAGGTTACCGCGAAGGGCAATCGACATTTCCAAACAGTTGATACAAGTGGAGAAAATAATCCAATGTATGGACGGAAGCATTCAGAAGAAACGAAACGCCTCCAGCGCATACGAAGATTGGATTCATTGAAACTGAGGCATAATGTATATCCAGCTTATAATCCATCATCAATAATGATTATTGAACAATATGGTAAAGAACATGGGTATGAATTCCAACATGCAGAAAATGGTGGAGAATATTATATAGAGTACTTAGGATATTATATTGATGGGTATGATGCAAAACAAAATGTTGTTATTGAATACGATGAATTACATCATTATGATAAAGACGGGAAGTTACGAGCGAAGGATATAAAACGCCAACAGGAAATAGAAGAATTTTTAAAGTGTAAATTTATTAGAATTAAACAAAAAATATTAAAATGAGTGATGTAAACCAATTAGACTCTGCAGCAATAATGCGGAGCACGACTCAAGAAGAGTGTAAAAATTGTAGTGGGATGTTTTTCAATCAAGTATTTGCATTTCGTCGCATGCCTGCTTTAGTAGTAGGCGCACCTCGTGATCAATTAATACCGATGCCGGTATTTAGATGCAGTGATTGTGGAACTCCAATAGAAGATATGTTACCAGAAGAGGAAATGCAGGAAAATGCAGACAGGATAACTGAATCAGAACAGAAAGGTAAAATCATAACGATGCACCCAAATGACTAAAAACAAACCTAAATCAATAATTGATTTCATTAACTGTGTGTTTGGAGAAAAAACTCCGTGGGAAGGGCTCACGGAGACAGACAGAAAATCGTTTTCGGTGTTTATGATGAACCGCTGGATTAGTATGCATCCAGATTATGTTGGTGTTATCAACTATTTACAGCAATTCAATATCACACATGTGAAACCTAGAGATGCATATCGTCTATACTGCGATTTACTTCCCAAGCAGAAATTTTGGTCTAAGTACATCAAAGCGAAGAAAACAAAGGGGGATAAATTTTCACCTAAGTTGATTGAGTTATTAGTATCAAACGAAGGGTGGTCAATTGCAGAGACTGAAGAGAATTTATCAATGGTACTTAAAGACCCGAGTGTAGGTAATATAGCACTTATGGAATATGTTCAAGCATATGGCATCTCGGAAAAGGAGGCGAAGAAGAGTTACGGAATCAAAACATAAATACTATGCCAGGGGAAATACAGTATGCACAAGGAATATTTGGATTGTCTACAGAGACAGCAATAGATTGGAGTACAGATAAAATTGTATCATTCAGTCAATTTTCCAAATATCGCAAATGTCCTAAATCATGGGAATTAGCATATGTGCGTAAACATAAAGTCCCTAGCGAAAGTATTTATTTTGTATACGGAACATCAATGCATAATGTTATCCAGACTTGGTTGCACGTTTGTTACACAAAGACAGCGAAGGCAGCAAATGAAATGGATTTAAACGCAATGCTCCTAGATAATATGAAAACAGAATATGTCGATCGAGTCCAAAAGCATGGGAGTCATTTCTCCACAAAGGAGGAGTTAGGAACATTCTTCTCTGATGGCTGCCAGATATTAAATTATCTGAAAAAGAAGCGATCGGCATATTTTAGTACGCGGGGCACAAAATTGATGGCAATAGAACTTCCATTACAAGCCACCCCTGATCCTAATAGACCAACGATTAGATTACAATCTCATTTGGATTTGGTATTCTATGACACTCGAGATAAGAAATATACAATAATTGATATTAAGACTGCTAAACAAGGATGGAATAAATATAAGAGAAAGGATAAAAAGGCGACTGATCAATTAGTACTTTACAAAAAATTATTTTGCGAGAAATTCGGCATTGATCCTGGAGATGTAAACATTGAATATTTTATCGTCCGCCAACAAATTGATCCTGATTCACTCTGGCCAATTAGCAGAGTAAGCCAATTCTCTCCAGCTGCAGGTAGTGTGTCAGTTAGACGAGTTGGGAAGCTATTCCAGGAATTTCTAGACGCTGGGTTTGATGAAAAAGGTCAATATATAGATAAGAACCATCCAGCATTAGGAGGTAAGAATTATTACAATTGCGTTTATTGTGAGTACAAAGACAGGCATGACTTGTGTCCACCGTCTAATAGAATAAAGGGAAATTAACATGGAGAAGATAGGAATTGTTGGATCAAAAGATTATTATTCTCAACGTAGAGTCGCGGAATTCCTTAAAAAAATTCATGATCAATTCGGTCCAACAGCAACAATAATTTCAGGAGGAAATGATACAGGTGCTGAGCGATGGGTAAAGAAATATGCTCTAGAATTTGGAATGGCATACAAGGAATATAATCCATCGTTTACTGGACAGCGTATGTATTCAGCAATGGGAGAAAAATATTTTGGTAAGAACTTCCACCCTAGTCATTTTTACGATCGCTATAAACAATTATTATTTGAAGTAGACAAGTTGGTGATTTTTATGCAAGGAAGCGCATTGGAGACTGATCTTGATTACATATATAAACTGGCGATTAAACGGAAAATACCACACGTGATATTGAGATAAATAACGGAAAACGATCAGTTGAATTAATTCCTGAAACTGTGATTCGTATAAGATTAAATAGATATTTATATATAAATAAAAAAGGTTTTAAATACTATGAGTACATTACCACAACTAAAGAAAGTTACAGAAGCTCAGAAGAAGCGTCCAAAAATATTATTGTTAAGTGATGATATGTTCACAACGTCAGGAATTGCAACAATGTCTAAGACTTTTGTATATGGAACAGTAGATCGTTTCAATTGGGTACAACTTGGAGCGGCTATTAACCATTCAAAGGAAGGTCAGATATTGGATGTGAGCCATCAAGTAGCAAAAGAGACTGGTATTGCAGATGCATCAGTCAAGATATATCCAAGTAAAGGATACGGAGATCCTGCAAAACTTCGCAAATTATTAGAAATAGAAAAGCCTGACGCTATCCTTCACTTTACAGATCCAAGATTTTGGCAATGGTTATATCAAATGGAGCATGAGATTCATAATAAATATAAAATTCCAATTTGTTATTATGCTATATGGGATAATTTTCCATACCCACTTTGGAATAAATCATCATATGCATCATGCGATTTGATAATGGGGATTAGTAAACAGTCGCATTTAATACATAATAAAGTATTGGAATATGCAGGAGTTAAGACATTCAATTTACAAAATAATCCTGATTTATCAGAATATAAACCTGGAGACGTAATAACAGATTATGTCCCTCATGGGATTGATTCATCTGCGTATAACATCATTGATGAACAGCATCCCGAATATGCGGAGTATACTAAATTTAAAGGAGATTTTCTAGAAAAGCACAAGACTGAGTTCCTTGTATTTTGGACTAATAGAAACATAAGGCGGAAAAACGTATCTGATGTTATTTTAGCATTTAAGCTCTTTGTGGACAGTTTACCAAAGTCGGCGCGCAAGAAAGTTGGACTACTTTTACATACAAAGCCCGTTGATCCGAATGGAACAGATTTAGTCGCTGTAAAGCGGATGATCGCTCCAGATTGTAATATAATATTTAGTCCTGGTAAGATTCCGACTAACCATATGAACTTCTTTTACAATTTAGCTGACGTAACAGTTAATGCAGCAAGTAATGAAGGCTTTGGATTATCATCAGCAGAATCTATTATGGCGGGCACACCGATAATTAATAATACTACAGGTGGATTACAAGATCAGATGCGATTTGTAGATGAAAATGGTGAATGGTTTACGCCGAACTCAAAAATTACAAGCAACCACCGTGGGACTTATAAAGAATGTGGTGAATGGGCATTTCCCGTGTATCCATCTAATATTTCAGTTCAAGGCTCAGTGGCAACTCCTTACATCTTTGACGATCGATTATCTTCTATAGATTTAGCAGAAAAATTAAAGGAAGTCCATAAAATACCAAGGGATGAGTTAAAGAGGCGTGGAAAGGTTGGTAGAGAATGGTTACTAACTGATGAAGCAGGAATGAGTGGACATAAAATGTCTGATAATATAGCAACTGGATTGCAAACAATTTTAGATGTATGGAAAGGCGGAAAGCGCTATGAAATGTTTAAAGTATCTGAATTAAGCAATATTACAGAAACGGGCATAACTTTATAATACAAAAACAGTTTTAAAAATAAAAAAAAGTTATTAAATGATTACAAAAGATAAAACGATCGCATTTGCAGGACCTGTTAAAACTCGTAGTGGTTACGGTGCTCGAAGTCGTGATATATGTACGGTATTAATTAATGCTGGATATAATTTAAGAATCGTCCCTATTGGTTGGGGGACTACTCCAACAGATGCATTAGATCCTACTATTCCTTCACATAAAGCGATAATAGATCACATTACATACGAACCTTTACGTGATAAACCTGATGTATTTATACATTGTACTATTCCAGTCGAATTCCAAACCGCAGGAAAGTTTAATATAGGACTTACCGCAGGAATAGAGACGGATAATTGTAAACCAGAGTGGATTGAGGGTTGTAATCGGATGGATTTGGTATTGACGAGCAGTAATCATGCAAAGAAGGTATTCTCGGAGATACAGTACCAGAAACGTGATAAGAAAACAGATCAGGAGATTGGTACTTTAAAATTGACGACCCCGTGTGAGGTTTTATTTGAAGGTGTTGATATAGTGACATATAAAAAGACTCCAGTTAAAGAACTAGAGCAAGGGATAACTGAACATTTAAATTCTATTCCAGAAAAATATTGTTATCTATTTGTAGGCCATTGGCTCCAAGGAGAACTTGGACATGATAGAAAGGATGTTGGTATGATGCTACATACATTCTTAAATACGTTCAAAAATTCCAAGAAAGGCAGTCGTCCAGCAATAATACTTAAAACTGGGATGGCAGGATTTTCAGTCGTCGAGAGGGATGCTATTAAACAAAAAATAAACCAAGTGCAGGATCTTATTAAACAGAATGGGTTTAATGACGAGTTGCCATCAGTGTATTACATTAATGGAGATTTGACTGATGCAGAGATGAATAGTTTATACAACCATCCTAAAGTGAAAACTATGATTTCATTTACTAAAGGAGAAGGTTTTGGCAGACCATTACTTGAATTTACAACAACGGGAAAACCAATAATAGCACCTAATTGGTCAGGCCAGGTAGATTTCCTTAATCCAGAATATTGTACATTACTACCAGGGCAGTTAGCTAAAGTCCACCCATCAGCGGTGAATCAATGGATTATTGCTGAATCTAAATGGTTTACAGTTAATTATAATTTTGCATCACACGCATTACATAATTCATTTAAAGGGTATAGTGAGTCACTTCAACGAGCATCAGGCCAGCTAGAACATACCTTATCTAATTTTACTATGGATCATATGCAGGCTAAATTGGAAGATTATATTGACAATACAGATAAGTATTTGTTAGTTGCAGGAAAACCTATAGAAAAGGCACTTAAGTTGCCATCTAGGAGAAAGGTTAAAAAATAACTTGTAAATTATTTGGACGCCTGATATAATTTACTTATATTATATAAAATAATTGATAGAAATGAAAAAACTTAAGCAAAAAAGCAAAACAGTCGATATGCCTAAAAGTGGGTATGACGAGCGGTCTCCAATTACAGGAAACTTTTCAGTACTTGTCGAACCAGTACCAGATATTAATGGGAAGGAGGATTTATATAAAGTGTGTATGGATACAGGGTATCAAACTTATCACGGGACATGGAGGTCAGATAATGCAGAGCTGCTTGCGGTCATAGAAAATCAAATGCCTGATTATGTTGTCTCTGCTAAACATATTGATGGGTTAGGGGTGGTATGGTATCCAATGATGACATTAAGCCCGTATGGTATGTTACATCCAATAATAGATAGTCAAAATCAAATGAAATGGGCTATATCAGATATCAACCCTGTAGAATCAGATAATGAACTTGATACTGAACAAATAGTCCGAATGCCAATGCAGACAGAAGAAGGTGTGAGGATTGGATTATTTAAAGTTTCTGAAAAGCCGAACAATATTTGGGAATTGGATGAATTTGAAATTGCATTTGGTACATACCAAGACTTGGTACAAGAACAATTAAGTGAAACTGATTTAGAAATTGATTAATTATGGAACAAAAACATATAACCGTTTCATATTGTATTCCAGTATGCAATGAGCATGAAGAGTTGACTATATTATTAAATCAATTAAATGCTGTTGTCAATGTGGAGGACCAAATAGTGGTCCAATTTGATAAAGGCAATACTACAGATGAGGTAGCGGCAGTTTGCCAAGTATTTGAAGAAGAAGTTAATTGCGAATTTCTTGTTGTCGAATACCCATTAAATGGCGACTTTGCCACATTTAAAAATAATCTGAAGTCGAACTGTACTAAAGAGTTTATATTTCAGATTGACGCTGATGAGTATTTGGGAGACGGATTATTAGGTGACGGGTTACAATATTTACTGAGCCAGGCTGTAGACGATGGGATTGATGCATTTTACATCGCAAGGATTAATTGTGTGAATGGACTTACTAATGAGTATGCATTGTCACAACAATGGTCAATAGGCATCCACAATTTTCCAGTATCGGAACCATATAATAATTTAGTAATCAATTTTCCAGACCGTCAAGGACGGCTGATGCGAAATTCTCCTGAAATTAAATGGGAAGGTAAAGTCCATGAACGACTTATTGGTATTAAATCATTCACAGCTCCAAAAATTGAATTTGATGGCGGTGGTATATCTCCACAGTATCAAGATTATTGTTTGATACACCTTAAAGATTTAGACAGGCAAAAACGTCAAAACGAAATGTACGATAAAATAGCAAGAACAATATGAACAATATGAAGAATGTGTCGGATAGTCCTGATAACTGTTCCAAGTGCAATATCAGTTGTCACCCAGAAACATGTAACTGTTTATGTCATGATTGAATCAAAAAAAAATAATATATGAAAACGATCCCATTATTTAAAGTGTTTATGTCACCGAATGCAGGTCCTGCAGTACAAAAAGTATTGGATAGTGGCTATATTGGTGAAGGTCCTAAAGTTACTGAATTTGAACAAGCTTTAAAGGCAAAATTCTACAACAACCAGACACCTGCATCAGAAGATATAATAACATGTAATTCAGCTACATCAGCAGAACATTTACTATATCATATGTTAAAAGATCCGATGTATTTAGAGACATCATATTATTGGGGAGGTGATGTTAAAAAATGGGAAGGATTCAACGAACATAATTCAGTAGTATTAACGACGCCATTAACTTGTACAGCGACTAATTGGCCAATCTTATTGAATGGTTTAGATTTACAATGGGTTGATGTAGATCCTAATACTATGAATATGGACTTGGACGACTTAGAGACTAAAATTAGCTATCACACTCGAGTAATTACAGTAGTACATTGGGGAGGCTACCCAATCGATATGGATAGGCTGCGAGATATAGTCCGACAAGCTGAGGCGAAGTGGGGTACGTCCATTTTAATCATTGAAGATTGCGCTCACGCATTCGGTTCTAAATATAAAGGTGATTATGTTGGATTCCAAGGTAACTTATCAACATTTAGTACACAAGCAATAAAACATATTACAAGCGTAGACGGTGGATTTATCGGAAGTCCATACCAGAGAATAAATGAAAGGGCTAGATTATTAAGGTGGTATGGAATTGATAGGACAGGAGATAGAACGGATTTCAGATGTGAATCAAATGTTCCAGAACCTGGATTTAAATTCCATATGAATGACGTCAACGCTACTGTAGGTATTGAGAATCTAAAACACGCAGAGTGGATAGTAGGTAAGCACCAAGCTAATGCAGAATTCTATAACGAGCAACTAAAGGATGTTGACGGTGTTACCTTATTGGAAAATAAAGACGGATTTGATTCTGCGTATTGGTTATATACTATAAAGGTTAAAAACCGAGACGGGTTTATGAAGAATATGTCCGAAGCAGGTATTATGGTATCTAGGGTTCATGAGCGAAACGATAAACATAGTTGTGTAGCACAATATAAAACACCACTACCTAAATTGGAGTCAATTATAGACGAGATGATTTGCATCCCAGTCGGTTGGTGGGTAACACCTGAAGATAGGCAATATATTGTAGATTGTATAAAAAAATGGAAGAAGAACTAGTATGTATATTCATAAAAACGGATTATCTTTAAGAAAACTTGAACGTAATGATTTAACATTACTGAAAGAGTTAAAAAACGAAAGTTGGTTTGGAACTCATAATATTTCTTTTGTAAATGATTATGACCAACAAAAGTGGTTTGAAAATTTAAACTCTAATAAACAAATGGTTTTGGTTGCTATTGAAACCTCTTCTAATCAATCCGTAGGTTTATTTAAAATAGATAATATTGATTGGATTAATCAAAAATGTTCTGAAGGTCATGATACCTTTAAATCCCAACGAGGTAAGGGGTTTGGTAAACTTATATTAGAGGCCGGTATTGATTTTGTATTTGAAGTTTTAAACATGCACCGAGTTGAAGCTGAAGTATTAGAAAATAATATAGCATCTCAAAAATGTTGTTCTTACATAGAATATCCCCAAGAAGGTATAAAAAGAAAAGCTATCCATAAATGTGGTGAGTGGTTAGATTCAATACTATATGGATTTCTTAAAGTTGATTGGAGATGTACCGATAGGGTTCAAAATAAGTATAAAGGAATTTGTAACTTATCATACAAACCAAAAAATAAAATTGAAAACAAAAAAACAATAAATTATAAACTATGAAATCAACAAACATAGCATTCTTCGGAGGAACTGGAGGCTTACCAGCAAAGCGTTTAGGTTATCCTGTAGAAATATCGAACACAATCAAGTATATGATTGATACAGAATATTTAAATGGTGCATCAATTAACTTATCAGGCGGCCTATTATGAGAGTATATAACATACAAAATGATAAGATTGTTGATAGCGGCGTAAATGTCGAAAAATTAGGATGGGCATATGATCCGAATAAAGAACGCCAACTGGATTTCAGAGGTGATGTGGCATTACCTTGGACTAGAGTCTGTCACTCAATTGGGGATTGGTCTATCGTATCAGCCTTACCTAGATTGTTGAAAGAAAAGTATAAAAATATTGGTGGCACTAAGGGGAATGATATAGAAATATATTTACCATCCCCAGAATGGATCCGTCAATCAATGGGGGATTATTATAAGAGATGGAATTTCGGAAACTATGACGCAGCAGATAATGTAAATATGATATTTGCAAACAATCCATATATTGACGGATTTTTCAACGCTGGAGAATTTGATTCTATTATATGCGACCACCACCGTTGTTATAGGTATGAGAATGAACCATTAGTGGAGAAAATTATACGATCGCTAGGATTTAGCGAGGATGAAATATATAATGCAAATACTCAACCAGAATTATATTTCAGCGAGGCGGAGAAGGAAATTGGAGATGCGATTATAAAAAAATACGTAGGGGATAATAAATTTGGAGCATTAGTATTAGCTTCTAGAGTTGTTACATACAATAAGGAATGGCCAATAGAGAATGATCGACATTTACTTGAAGATATTTTAGTATATAAAGACTTACCAGTATTTTACTTTAGCACGTTTGATATTAAAGATACTCGATGGTATGATATATTCCCGAATTATATAAACTTTCAAGATATACCACAAGCCACATTACGGATCCAGCTGTACATAAAAAGTAGAGCCACCTTTAATAGTGGCTACCAAGCAGGTGTCCAAGATGCAGTGGGTCGCGGACTTAATAGGGACACTAAGAATTTGTTAGCCAGTCCGTATGTAACAATGACTGACAATGTAGTGAGGGGTAGTACTTATTATTTCAAAGATGGTAGTAAAACAATTTATAGATAATTTGGTGGACTGAATTCTTTTACTTATATTAATACTATGAAGCAGAATATAAAAATTGCATATTTTACAGAAGGTCGATATACAGGAAAAGTCCCTGCTAACCACCCCAATATGCGTGTAGACTTAGCGTGGATTCATCATTTAAACGCAACCCATTATAGTTTATATGACGTAAGCAGTATAGGATTAGAGCAATACGATATAGCATTGATTGTAATACCTAAAGATAAGCCGCAGGATGTTTCAAAAGTATTAGACATAATAAAAAAATCAGCAAAAAGGATTGGATTTGTCCAGGAAGGTCCTTGCGACTATTGGACGGACTATACATTATTTGATCAAATTGAGTTTGTAAAAATAATGGACCAGGCTGATTTTCTTATGTGCCATAATAAATCAGATAAGAAATATTACGATGGTATATTTCCTGATATAGAAACATATATATTACCTTCTGTATTAGTACACGAAGCAATACCAGTGCCTAATTTGGATTCATGCGGCACATTACCAATTATTATTGGCGGTAATATGTGTAAATGGTATAATGGAATGGTTAGTTTTATGGTAGCATTGGAATATAATGATTCTGATACAATACACATTCCAAGTATGGGCAGGAAAATTCCTGGAGAAGAACGACTAGATGGTTTAAGTCACTTACCATATATGCAATGGTCAGATTGGATGAAAAAACTATCTGAGTTTAAAGTTGGAGTTCATTTAATGCCAACTATAGCTGCAGGAACATTTGCATTAAATACAAGTTATTGGGGCATCCCTACAATTGGGTATAATAAGGTTGACACTCAACGTATCTGCCAACCATTATTATCAGTTGAGATAGATGACATTGCCTCTGCGAAGAAATTAGCAAAAAGGTTAAGAGATGATCGAGCATTTTATGATAAATGTTCTCAACAAGCTAAAGAGAATTACAAGAAATACTATCATCCAGATGTTTTTAATATATATATTCTCCAAGTTATTAGAAGGATATTAGGCATTGAATATACTAATGTCGATGTTGATATTACATTGATCTGATAGATAGTTATTAAATAATATACAAATAGTTTACAAATAAAAAAAAGTTATGGACGTTACAATATTAAACAAAAATATTTTAGTTTTACCAGAGGAAAGGACAGCAAAGACATCTACTGGAATCATCATACCAGATTCACAATCTGAGTCAACACAGTTCGGAATTGTTCAATCAATCGGGGATGAAGTTTCCAAAATAGAACAAACTCAAAAGGTTGCATACAATAGAAATATTGGATTGGTAGTACATCTAGATGATGTTGAATATCGAGTACTTAAAGAAGAAGATATTTTATTGATTATTAACGATTAAAATACTAACTATTATGAAAATATCATTTGTTATTCCCACAAGGAAGAATTTAAAGTATTTTAAATGGGCATATAATTCAATTAGAAAAAACCAAGGTAACAATGAAGTCTGGATTTGCGCTGCTGATGATGCTAGTGGTGATGGTACTGCTGAATATTTCGAAGAATTATCAAAAACTGACAAACAATTCAAATTCCTCGTTAATGAAGGACCTGAAAGAGTTGGCCATACGATATTATACGACAGGATCGTTAATGAATTGGTTGAGACGGATGCGGCGATAATATGGCATGCTGATATGTATTTATGTCCAGGGGCATTAGATGAAGTTGCGATTGGTTTATATGGCACAGCAGAAGAACCTAAAGTGGAGAGTGCGATTGTATCGCTTACTAGGATTGAGCCACCGTTACATCCTCCAGGACCTGAGAAATTGATCAAGGATTTTGGAACGGAACCTGAGCATTTTGATGAAGATGCATTATTGAATTACGCATCCGAAATGGCAAAGATAGCAGTTAAGAATAACAAGACTCAGACATCAGGAATATTTGCCCCATGGGCATTTATGGTACAAGATTTTAAATCAGTACACGGACACGATCCATTATTTGCTCCGCAATCAAAAGAAGATTCAGACATATTTAATAAATTCTTTATTGATGGTATTGAGTTGATTCAAACGTGGAAAGGGTTTGTGTATCATATGACGTGTCGCGGTAGTAGATTTAATCCATCAATCACTAAGGTAGGCCAGAATAGTCCAGAGTGGACTGCACAGAATGTGAAAAGCTCTCGTAATTTTATTAGAAAATGGGGACACTTTGTCAAACATGACAACATGATGTTGCCGATTGTCCCAAATAGATATGATATAGGGATAATTATTGAAAATGCGAATCCAGGCATCATAGAGGCTTTGGAAGTTTGGTGTAGTACATTATATTGTACAACTGAATCAGACAATCCTAAAATAGTTGATGATTATATTGCTAAGGAACAACCTAATACATTATATGATTTGAACAAACGGGTGAAGTTTATCCCTCGGAGTGATGTTGATATGCATTATACAAATGCTTGTGACTGCCCTCATGATGTAATGGTTAAACTCGACGCTACTCAAATGAATCCAGATTATGCAAATGTGATTACAAATTTATCAGAAATATTAGCAGAGTCAGGACAAGTCGGAGAGATGGAATTCAATATGATGCAGTTGAAAATTGATGCATTAAAGGATTATAAATTTGATCTGCTTAAGGAACAATATAACAACTCTAATATACGATAACTATGACATATTATATATTATTCCCACAAGACACTGAGGAGGATTGTAGTAACGATTGTAATATATTGGGACATGTTAGTTTTAACAAATTCCACAGGAACGATGGATTTGACGTGTTAAACAATGCGATTATTAATTTTGATCATTTAATACTGTCTAGTATACGGATTATAGATTCTAACGGTATTAACCACACAATTACAGATTTTTTAGATATTGTTGCGGAATTGACCAAATAATTTGATATTTATAACTAAAAACAAGACTTTATGTATTATTTCGACAATCAATACTTACTACAATATCTATTATCAGGAGCATCAGAATTAAAAGTATTTGCTGATGATGAGTATTACACAATCTCAAGTGCAGATGATCTATTAGATCCAGATGTGGGTCATGGGTATGATATTTATGGGGAACATGATACATTTGATTATAAAATGATTGATCACGTTATGGTGAACGGTCAAATATTTACATTGGCGCAGTTACAAGATTCAGTAGCAGCAGATGAGGAGGATGCAAAGGGCGGAGCCGACAAGGCGGAAAAGGATACAGATAAGTCCGACGCCAAGGCTGCTGATAAGGATAGTGGTGAGGACAAGGAAGATGATAAGGAAGATGATAAGGAGGAAGATTCGGAGCCTAAAAAAGAAGAGTCAATTCAAATAGGTGATTATGTTAAAAATACTGATCCTACACATTCACAGTTTGGCACAAAAGGCTCCGTCATATTGAGTGAGGCTGGGTATATCGCGTATCGATATTTTGACGCAACGAGTAATGCTAATTTCAGTACAATCCACGTCAATGCGAGGCAAGTTGCCAAATGTTAAATGCGATAAAGTCTATAATATTTTCGTGTTTTAGTGATACTAAATATCCAACTAAGATTTCATCCAAGAGGATTGCAGCATTCACACTTGTGATGTTATTATCTGCGGTTGTAATTGGTAATATGTTTTTCGGAAAGACAATAGACGAATTCATATACACAGGATTATCAGAGGCTGTCATATGGAGTTTGGGATTTGTAGGAGCTGAGAAATTTTCCGACGCGTTCAATCGAGGGAAGCCCCGCCCAGATATAACCCGACCCAAGCGATATGTAGATGATGAAATGTCTTAATTTTATCTGAATTCTTCTTGATATTTATATGTAAATGAAAATAGAGTCAGGAAATGTCGGTATTACCAATAATTGAACTTAAAATTGTGACTAGAGTCACTAGCTGTAAAACAGCATGTACTACAATGTGTATTGGATATATATCATACGATGGTAGTAAACTATACGCTTGTATAGGTAGTAGGGAGGACGTAGAACATCAGTTGTCGGATCAATATCATGAATTGATAACTAAATTTAATTTTGTATAGATGAGTAAAGAAAGATCTTTTAATAATAAAGTGGATGATGAACTGTGTGACAACTGCAAAGAGCTGAAGTGGCGAGTTACAGTTGACGCTTCTGATTGGTCCAGATCAGAAATTGTCCAGACAGCAGTACAGGTAGCATTGATGAAGGAAGCAAATTTCAGCTTGGAACATGCAAATAGATCAGCAAGAGCAGTAGAGCTGTTGCCTACTCCAGACACATTGATTTACGCAGGAGATAAAACTATCGCATTTGCAGTATTGGACCATATATTAGCACTAGGGGTTGATGCAGGAATAACATCATCAAAAAAGATATTTACAGACTGGTAAAAATGCTTGGTAGTCTGAGATATTTTACTTATATTTAATGTAAACAAATGAAATATTATGGTAGGAATGATGGTTTTCAAATTGATAGTATGGGCCTGCATTGGTTATGGTATCACGCAAATAATTACTGAATCTACACTATTGGCTCCACTGCGGACATCACTCAAACAAGGTAAACGGATGCGTTGGTTAGGTGAACTACTATCTTGTATATTATGCATAAGTGTATGGGTATCGGCAATACTTTCAATATTTGTTGTATCCCCATCAATGGATACTTGGCAATACCTAAATGAGCCAGTATATATTAGCATACCATTTACAGATGTGTTAGTCAATCTAGCAACATTTCGTGGAGCATTTCTTGATGCTATGTTAGGAAGTACTATTATATGGTTTGTCCATTTATTGGAAGGAAAATTAATGAAATAGTATGCCTTTAATTTATAACAAAGCATTAAACTTAACAGAGACTGAAATTAGATATGCGATGTCTAATTCAAAATCTAATGCAGGAGCTGCTAGATTTATCGGGTGTCATATATCCACATATCGAATATATGCCAAGCGATATACAGATAAAGAGTCTGGCCTGACATTATGGGACTTACACTCCAATCCGTCAGGGAAAGGAGTACATAGAAATTTCAAAGATGGTCACTTTAAGACTGCAAACATATTTGATATATTAGAAGGTAAACATCCAAGTTATGATCGTGAAAAATTAGCATCACGCTTGATTGAGGAATGCATCCTTAAAGAAGAGTGCAACAATTGTAGCTTTGACGAGCGAAGAATTACAGATTATAAAGTGCCGTTAATTCTAACTTGGAAAGATGGAAACTTGCGGAATCACGCATTAGGCAATTTGGAATTCATCTGCTATAATTGTTATTTCTTAACAATAGATGATGTATTCCAAAAGACATCTAGAGTTAATTTTAAAGGATTTTAATCATGGAAGAGTTGTACAAATTTCTCACCACAATAAGACCTAAATCCGAATTGGAGAGGGTAGCTTGGAAAGTTAGAGCAGCTAAGCACTTATTATTATCTAAACGTGATCCGTTTAGAGACCACACCGCACACTTGCATACAATAAAGCAGTTGGCGTGGTATTATAAAATAAAATACAACGATCCAGAATATTTATCTGGAGTCGAATTCATAACAACATTAACAGGATTAACAAATGACGAAATCAAAAACAGAACAGACAGGCGAACAAATTCAACGCCGTCAAGCACATAAGGCTCAAATTTTGATGGAATTGGGCCAAGTCACTTGGTCGCGTATCCAGATAGCAGAGGAGGCAGCACGACTTGAGAGTGCACATATGGATATTATAAAGGATCTTAAAGATTTAGAGTCTGACATTGATTGGATAAAAAATGGTGAAGAATATTAGGTTATCTGAAATCTTTTACTTATATTAATAGTATATTAAAATAAAAAACAAATGGAAAGTAGAATAACAGTATATGTGCCTCGAACGCAACTAACTGAAGTGGTGGGTGGTATTAAACCAGCGGAGTTTTGGCTATCGAAGCCGACATCATGGCATAAAGATGATATCATTGAAGTCCAGATATCAATGAGTGTGTATGCAGAATGGACTAAAGGTAATATTAGCTCAAAACAACTATTAAAGGGGTAATATAAATGAAACGGACTGATGTTGTTGATTGGCTCAATTACAGATTGGAATTATCTAATAGTAAACGGTCTGGGGTGATTATGGATCGTGATATTGCATTTATACGAATGTACATCAATCATTACAAATCTAAACTATTACCTCCAGAACAAATCGTTCAGAGTATACACCACACAAGGAATTGGATGGGTCATTTTGACTATATGGTTAACAAATTAGTTCATGATTTCAATATACAAATTGATTGGGAATTAGCCCCACAGAGTAATACATTTGAGATGTTTATGAATGGACAACCAGTCAATCAAGGGCCGCAGATGAAGGCTAAGTCATATTCTCTAGGTCCTGAGGCAGCAACTGCATAATACTAAATTTATCAATATAAACTAATTAATTTAACATATGGGGGATTCTATATCACGTTGGGAAGATCAAGAAAATGACAAATACCTTAAACGCAAAGAAAAAGCTGACCTTGAGTGTTTATCTAAATTGGAAGCATTTCTCCGAAGCGTCAGACCGCTATCAGAGGAAATGGATTCCATTCAGTGGATAAACCAAAACAAGGAAAAGATTCTTAGAAATCGAAAGATTATTGAATTATTAGGTTAATAACATTAAACAACAAACAAACTATTATTATATGATTATTGCCGTTAGTGGAAAGAAAGGAAGCGGGAAGGATACAGTTGCAAAGATCTTCCAGTATTTTACATTACCCAAGGAGGTGCGGACAATTTCAATGGAGGAGTGGGTGCATGAATTGACATACCACGAGGAGATTAGTAATTTATCAACATTCCTAGAGAATCGCTGCTATGCAAATAAACTTAAAGATATCACGTCAGTAATCTTGAATGTGCCACGATGGCAGTTAGATATTGAAGAATTTAAAGAGAAAATACTCCCGACATGTTGGAATCGCTGGATATTAAGTTCAGACATTGCTAGATCATTACATAATTCAGAAGAAGAAGCAAAGGGAATTATAAAGTTCCTCAAACTTCATCCAGATGAATATACATTATCATATGAGGCTATGACTATCCGCCAATTTTTACAAACAGTAGGAACAGATGTGATGAGAGATGTAATACATCCCAATGTGTGGATAAATTCCATGTTTACAGATTATAATATTATCGGACATACAAATGTCGCACCACTTGACGACCCCACAGGACAACTTTCCAAGACTCCAAATTATCCAAGTTGGATAGTTACTGATGTGAGATTCGAGAATGAATTATTAGCAATCAAAAAGGGTATACCAGGCAAGCTGACTGATGACACGTTTGACTTTAGGTATGCCATACGAGTAGAACGACCAGACTATTTAGCTGAACAACAATTAGACAGTCACGTGTCTGAAACATCATTGGACGATTACCACGATTGGGATCACGTTATCACAAATGATTGTGATTTGGATGAGCTTGCATTTAAAGTACATTCTATTATTAAATCAGAACCTAAATTACAAAAATATTTTCATATTTAAATAGATAAAGCGTATGTCGATATTCAAACTTGCTCTGTTAATATTAATAACTGCCTTTATAAGTTCATTACTATTTATTTCATATACATCAAATAATACATATACAGATGATTGTGAACAATGGGTGGAATATAATGAGTATGCAAATATAGACCCTGAATCAGTTATATTGCTATCGAAGGTCATAAACTCAGAATCCCACGGTGAAGATTTCAATGATAAATTGTTAGTAGGTAGTGTGATTGTTAACAGGATGAAATCACCATTATTCCCATCTACTATGTGGGGTGTTGTATACCAGAAGAATCAGTTCAGCGGGTTGAAATCTCGATATTTCCGATATAATACAGATACTAGCGATGAACACCCAGAATCAATAGCTGATTATGAAAGTGTATTAGCAGCGCAGCAGATCTTGAAATTAGGACCAATCAATACTAGCATTATATTCTTCCTAAATCCGACGATTTCCACTGATAATCAATGGGTCAAGACTGTTATGCAAAGAAAACTCGAAATATCTGGTGAAAATCACGTGTTTTATAGGTAAAATACTTGGTCGTCTGATATCGTTTCCGTATATTTAAGTGTATTAATAACGAAAAGAACCCAAGCATATGAGACAATTTACCGAAAATTTAGCAGATTCGATTTCAGACTGCATTAGAAGGAACTACAATCATGTCACAACTGGACAGTACCAATCTATTAGTCGCATAAAATGTGCGTCTATCAGTATTGACGATGTGATACTAATGCACCCTATAGAAGTCAACCTCCCAGTAGGATATACAAAAGAACAGGATATAGATTTCTTTAGATTGCTCGATTTTGAGTATGACCCTGCTGGATATCATATAACAGGTATTATATGGTTTGAGGATGGTTCATGGGCTACTTGGGATTCCCCTACTAGTGAGTGGATAATATTATGGGCACCTCGTATTCCAGCTAGATTACAAACAAAATAATTAATAATTAAACAAACAACATAAAATCACTGAAAAGCTTGACTTAAATTGAAAATACCTTGTGAAATGCTTGGCGGTCTGAGAACTTTTACTTATATTCGTGGTCGCTTATCACTGATTTTCACTGATTTCTGCCAGATCTTGATGAAATCGAAGAAAACCGAAGAAATCTTGAAAATAATGCCTAAAATGCTTGGTAGTGTGATACCTTCTCCGTATATTTAAGTATATTAATAACGAAAAGAGATAAAATTATGACAAACAGACCAGAAATTGTATTAGCATCAGACAGTAAGATTACCATATTAGGCTTATCATCCGAAACGATGTGGGGCAAGGGGACTTATAGAGTTATTACCAAATGCCGTGCAGGGTTCATGACATCTTCGGATATCCAGGCAGATAGTCCTTATGCAGCCTTTAATAGATATCAACCGAAAGCAATCCATAATATATCATTTGTGCCAAAGGAGGGAAATAATTACGCATTCACGGTGTATGCCAGACAAGGGAAAAAGGTTTGGGCATCGAGAGAATTCTTAGCTGAGGTTACAGTTGGTGATATCAACCAAGACTTATCAAATACCAATTTGTATTCACAGGATCAATATAATTTGGTAGGTGCTAAAAATTGGGGCGATAAGGCATTCGTCCAAAATAATTAAAATACATTTGGTGATATATTTGGTCGTCTCAGATCTATTACTTATATTTAAGTATATTAATAACGAACAGAAATAAAAATATGTTAGAAATCCAAAGTGCATTAGAACAAACTAAATCATTTACCGTCCCAATGACTGAGATAAAGGTCATATCGCGGCGTGTATTTGAAGTTAAAGGGAATCGAATTCCTATTTCAGCAACCGCATTCAAAGACTTGTTGCGGCTAGTTGGACTGACACAAAAGACAGTCACTCACATCAACCAACAATTACAATCCCAGGTCGGTTTTGCACTCATAAAGGAACTTATGAAAGCGATGTCTACAAAGAAAGGAATGAATGTATCACTCTTAATTGACCTCGAATCAAAGGAAGTTAAGAGGGTTTGTTTAGAAGGCGAATCGACAGGATCCAATTCAGCAATTACGCCATCCGCAATAGAGGATCTCATCAATTATGCATGCGACCAAAGCGAACATGTAAAACTTGCAGACACATTCATATCAGATGGTGGCACAAAAGTGTCATTCAATTTACGATGGGATGTACCAATCGCATTAAAGATGCGAGGCGAAGATATTAAGTACGGTAAACAAATTGTATGGGACTTAATAAGTGACACGACAGTCGCTGATTTTGTAGAGCGGGAAGTATGCACAAATGGTATGACAGGTATAATTCCAGGAGTAGGTCAAACACTAGATTCTACGACAACACCGTCGGAATGGTATCAATTATTATTTAAAGATATAGTAAATCCTAATAGCGGACTCATACGGAGTTACGAACATAAAGTATTGGATGCGATGCAGACTAACTTAAGTGTGTATGAATTTAATGCAATTAAATCTAGATTGACGGAAGGGTGGAGAGATGATACTCCAAGGATTGTAAAATATTTGGGTAATGAGGATTGGAAATTGGATTATGCAAATAGAGCAATTGACTTAGAGAAGTTATCCGCAGGTCAATTGAAGAATTGCCCAACTCCAGTCAACGCTTGGACCGCTATAAATTGTATGACTGATTTAGCGTCCCATACATATACAAGTAGTGTGCCAGATCGTGTGAGAAAATCCACTCAGAAATTTGCGGGGCAGTTACTTAATAAGACGTGGGATGAGAACCAACAAATAGACAGAGTGCCTAAATACGACCAAACGGAATTCCAGGAGATTTATAACTAAACAGGTTTCAACTTCGAGAGGAGGGGGTGAAATTCCCCCAACTTTCTTAAAGATATCTTAGAAAATGCTTGGTAGTGTGATATCTTCTCCGTATATTTAAGTATATTAATAACGAAAAGAGATAAAATTATGGAATTATTTATTAAAACAGACCCAGACCAAACGTATTCAGAACTAGGAGGATGTGGCATAGTAGACGCTCACGGTAACCCAATTACTGATGCAAAGATAGAGCTCGATGTGATATCTAAATTCTTCAAAGTAGTCAGAGGTGGCCAAGAAATGCAAGTCCGAGAAGGGTTGTATGAACTCGCATCCAAGGCAGGCGAAGTGATTAAAATTGACTTCAATAAATCAAGAGCAAGGCGTATCAAACCTGCAGATATGGCAAAAATAGCAGCAGTACCAACTAGTTCAGCAGGAGATTATGAAAATTTTGACCCTGCATCTATTACGATTGAGACAACTAGATTAAAGGATGTAGATTTTGATCCTAGACTATTCGAGGCAATCAAGACAGGCACATATTTAGATAAATTTATTAGCTCCAAAGAAGGATTCATGCCAGGCATAAATGTTATGGTAACAGGAGATCCAGGAGTAGGTAAGAGTTCAAATTTGATGGATATATTAGTTAATGTAGTCAAAGAGAATCCAGAAAGGAAAGTATTATATATATCCGCAGAGATGTCAGAAATTGATGTCGAGGAATTTAGACAATATTATCCAGGATTAGAAGATATAGAGTTTTTATATATTGGTAATTACGTGACAGACCCAACATTAAATATCAAGCCATATCAAGCAATGATGTCAGTATTGCATAAAGGGTATGATTTGATAGTGATGGATAGTATCGTGGAAATACAATCCATGATCCAGGAAGACTTAGGAATGAGCACCAAAAAAGGAGAGCGTTGGATATTAGATCTGATGAATCGACATAATGGGGGACATAACAATCGGAATATATTTTCATCATTCCTTTGCATCCAACAAATGAATAAGGGTGGTGTATATGTGGGAAGTAAACGATTAGAACATATGACGTCAGCATTCCTCCAGCTAAATTGGGATAAAAAGGAGCCAGGCAAGCGTTATATGATGTTCACCAAGAATAGAAAAGGTAAAGAGAAGGTGAAATTATATTATGGCTTTAACAAAGAAGTTGGCATTATATATGATGAAGTAAGGCACCAAAAGGAAGGTGAGATATTAGAAAGATTACAAGCTCCAGAATCATTCGGTGTAGACGAAGCATCAGCAGTTGATTTCGGAGACTTATTTAAAGATTTAGCCCAGGAAGAAGAAAGACTTTCCACCGTCAGAACTTAAATTTCATATTAATTCGTTATTAATATCAGGAGCGTCGGTTGGTCTCGGCGCTCCTATTTTTAAACTTAAAAACATATAATATGGATTTTTATCAAGAAATACAAAGTGCTATTGACAGCGCATTAGATACTCAATTCTTTCAAGGTGGCGCATTATTAGCAATCATAGCATCAATCGGTTACCAATCCAAATCAGCATTTATGTGGATATGGACGAGAGTCATCCGCGCAATTAAGTATAGCGTGTACATTGACGAAACTAATGAGGAGCTTTATTCAGCTTTTTCAACTTGGTACTACACCAACAGTCCTAAATCATTTCGGAATGTATTTGCTGATATAACAAAGGGCGAAGATGGGAAGTATAAAGTGCGATTGCGCCAACAATTTGATTTGAATATATTACGGTATAAAGGTAGGACTTTATTTGTGAATAAAGATCGAGAGACGTTGGAGAATAGTAATACTTCATCTACTAGGCATTTGCATAATTATACAATATATGGATTCTTTGCTAGGAAGGCAATCAATAGATTGTTGGAAGAGTGTAGATTGATTAAATGTAATGAGGCAGCTGAGCTTAAAACTAGTAGGGGATTGCGTATTCATTTCAACGATTCTAGCGTGTGGGATTGGAAGAGGATAAAGAGAGTCAAGGCATTTGATGATATATTCTTCACTCAGAAGAAGGCATTACTGGATGATTTGACTAAATACAAGAATAATGAATTACTATATCAGAAGTTGAATATATCAAACAAGAGAGGTTATTTATTATCAGGACCTCCTGGAAACGGCAAGAGTACAATACCACTTGCTATGGCTAAGGATTTAGGGATGAATATATACTATGTCAATTTGGGAAATATTTCTTCAGATGGTCAACTCCAGAGCTATATGGCAGAAGTTGAAGATGACAGTATAATAGTTTTTGAAGATATTGATGTCTTAGTCGGAAATAAATCAGATTTAGATAGATCTGGAGGCACAAAGGATAGCACTCGTGTATCGTTTTCATCAATATTGAATGTGCTATCAGGGGTATTTGAACCTGATAATTGTATATTTGTTTTGACGACTAACTATCCAGAGAAATTGGACGATGCGTTAATAAGAGCTGGCAGAGTGGATATGCATTTAAAGATAGATAATCCTACTATAGATATTGCAAGACAGTTTCTAGAACGGTTTTATGGGTTTGACCCAATACCATTATCTGTAGACAACTACCAATTGCCAATACCAATGGCTGAGTTGCAAGATTATTGTATTAGGAATTCTGCAAATCCATATACAGTCGTTGCGTTATTAACTAACATGACGCTGCAAGGAACTCAAACAAATGATAAAAACTAAATAGAATGGCTAAGCCAAAAATACTAATAGCAGGCAGTTGGAATTTTAGTAATTATGAATTACTTGAAAAGCAATGCGATTATTACCTCCAGAGATTTACAAAGTATGGGGGATCAATAGAAGTCGTCAATGGAAGACATGGTGGCGCTGATATGCACGCTCGCCAATATGCATATAACCGAATGTTTAATTATAAATCCTTTAAAATAACTCCTAACAAATTTATGAAGAATATGTCCGCGATGCTCGATTATATAGATTGTGCAATTATATTCTGGGATGGGGAAACTAGGGGAGCTAAATACTTAATAGAAGCGTGCAAGAGCCGCCAACTAAAATACAGAGTTGTAAACTACATACAATCACTAGAATAAAGATAGTTATAGATGGCACGATTAAACGTAATACCAATATTTGTAGTGTATCGTAAGACTCCAAAGGGAAAGGCATACATGGATATATTTGAGGATTCCAGGATTGACGATCTTCTAGATCCATATAAACGCAGACCGCTTATCCCGCATAGCTATACAATTGAGTATATGTGTATGGGCACTAAACATGTTGACCATATGGAAAAGATTAAAAAAAAATATAAAATCACAAAAGTTACTAAAACACATACATAAAATGGCATTAACAAATATTAGCAATGAGATCGGAAATGATCCAGACAGTTTAAAGGCATTGTACAAAACATTCACAGACGTGGAAGAGATTCCATTTGCAGGATTAGAATCTGCTAGTCTTTATAAGACATTCAGAATACAAGGTCAAGGAGTTCCCAGATCAGATAATACTTATGTCAGATTGTTATTCGAGCGAACAATTAAAGGTGTGTGTTTCGTCGCAGGTTGGAATTACGCAGATCCTGACAGTAACTTGTAACATCAATATTAAGAATTATTAAAAATCAATAAATATATAAAATTATGATGTTTTGGACAAATGCATGGCTATTCCTTATAATGGTGGCTCTAGTCAAAATCAGCGATATACTCAATGAGAAGTTATAAATTAACCTCAGAAAACAGTGAATCTTTTAGAAAATACTTGGGGAAAGGCTTGGTAGTGTGATATCTTCTCCGTATATTTAAGTATATTAATAACGAAAAGAAGGAATTATGAAACAGACAATCTTAACAGTAGCAGTAGTAGCAATGGCATCGATCGCAGCCTTAGGTCAATCCCTATCAGGCAACCCAGACGCTGCAAGGAAGGCAAGACAGGCAAGGAAAATGGCTAGAACAACGGTATTTCAACCCGCGGCAGCTAATATATCTACTAGAGTTGCAGCCTCAGAATACAATTTTGATGATGCAATATATGGAGAATCAAATACAAATACCACCCAATCAGGTCAAGCTAATTATGGGGATTGCGAGATGAATAGCAATGCTAAGACCTATAAAGGTACTAGATCTGGGGGGTATGGAAGTGCAAACCATTATAGTAGATTATACAAAGATTTGACTCCACAGCAAGCTAGTAGGGAGATGACACAGGGGGCAGTAGGGGCAATTATATCAAATATATTCAAAGGGCTTTAGTATGAACAAACAGCAAAAATACGATAAAACTATACGCAATATTCAAAATTGGTTTACAGACGTCTTGAAGATTGACGATATAGCAATGCAGACAAAATTTATTGAATCGTTTTGTAAAGACTCAAATTTTAAATTACCAATATCATTGCGAAGAGGTGGAGTCAAAAAGAAACGAATGATTCGGCTCAAATATAAATTCGTCGAGAAGAATTGGAGTAAATTTGTTCAATTTGTTAGTGCGTATTTGGTACTACATAATGAGGTTAATAACACAGCAACTCCAGATTTAACATCATCAGGGAACGGCTTGATCGATAGTTTAGTGAATTTTTAAAGAGACAGATATGATAATTCAAATAATAATAATGATATTTACAATAGGATCTGCATATTATGATTCTGACAAATCTATTGCCAATCACAACTCTAGATTCATATTCAGAGCTGTCATAGTCGGTGTGTTATCATTGATTGAATATACAAATCATCCATTAAGTATAGTATTAAATAGTGCGATATTTTATGCATTGTTTGATTATAGCTACAATATATTTAGAGGGAATGATTTCTTCTATATTGGAAACACAGCAACGATTGACAGACTCTGGAGGCGTTTCGGGGGTAGTAGAAGTCAACTAACATTTAAACTTATAATGGTCTTGATAGGATCATTCTTATATTTTAATCATTAAACAATAGAACAAACAAATGGGAACAATTACAGATATTTTAAAGAATCCTTGGACATGGGCTTATATACTAATAGGCTTTGTATTACCAGTAGTATTACATACAACAGGAGTATTTTATAACACAGAGGAAGTAGAAGCTGGAGATAGCTTATGGCCAATGGTTATATTCGCTCCAGCAATGCTAGTATTCGCCGCTAACGTATGGGCATTTCATAGAAAATCGTAAACTCCAACAAAATATGATTTGGAAGGCATTTGCAACAAAGCAACCAGGATTGTTAGCTTCAGAATTTAATGGAGATGGCAAGCCAACTAAATGGTTGCCTATCATTTATAACGAGAGGGACATTGGTAGGAAGTATAAAATCGTTGAGCGTAAGCGTAACGGAATACATAGACTTAGAGAAGTAGGACAGGAAGCATGGGAGGAAAAAGGAAAGGCAAGCGAATGAAGGCGGTAAAATACAATGGTAATAGCTCAGAGTATTCCAGAAAACATAAATACAGCGGGGGTGTCATTAAAGGCACTCCCGTCCAGACTATCAGAGAGCGATTGTATTGCTCTTGTGGAGAAGGAGAACTTGTATTTACAGGAAATCAACAATTGGGTCACGGTGTTAAGCCTCCACTGATGGAACACGTATGTGACAAATGTGGCGACTTTATCTTTTTAAAGGACGAATCGTATCCTAGAATTGGTTATCAAGATGTTTTATAATTACAACTAAATTAATATGGACACTAAATTAGTATATATGCCTTGGGGCAAATACGAAATACTCCTCGATAGTATAACGTGTAAAGTAAAGCGCATTACAATCAATCCAGCACAACGATTGAGCTACCAATATCATCTAAAGCGTCAAGAGCAATGGACTGTTATAGAAGGTGATTTAACTATTGTATTAGATGATCGGATACACACCCGAGGTAGAGGGCAATCTATACATATACCAAGAGGCGCAAGACATAGAGCTTGGAATGAAACAAATGATGATGTAGTATTTATAGAAGTCCAATCTTACGATGCAGTTAAGCATTTTGGAGAAGATGACATTGTCCGTATATCTGATGATTATGGCAGATCGGAATTGCCTTAATTCTTTATAACAGTTAATTGTTAGATGCCGTTAAATTTTATAGTTTTTAATAAAATACATAATATGAATATATACGCAAACGAAGGATTTAAAGTAAGAGTGGCTACCCTCAAAGGTGGATATCCCATACATCAAGAGTTGGCAGAGGAGCATCTCGAAGTCGGTAAAGAATACACAATAGACAGTACAAGTGTATCTGGGTTTCACACAGATGTGAGATTGGAAGAGATACCAAACGTAAACTTCAATAGTGTATTCTTTGAAGATGTGGAAGGGCAAAGCAATGACGATGAAAGCCACCCAGACTGGATGCTCTTTAACCGATATCTTAAAACAGTATGAGAACAATACCAGGAGCAGAATATGTTGGCGACATACCACCAAATTGGCGTGAATTAGCTACGGAGCCACACCATTCAGGATACGCCACAACCAAGATCCAGAAGACTGATTACGGATATAAAATCCATAGATTCAGCCATCACATATCCCTGCAGACGATTAGATACGAAATCTACGACGATGGCTTTAGTAAGGCTATAGTAAAGGTAGACACTAATTACAACCCTAGATATCAATACACACTATACTTTCATCCTGACCCAATAACTGAAATTGTCAGGTCTGGAGGCACTCGATCGGAGTTGGCGTCGTGGAAGTCGATGCGGGCGGCGGCAAGGCAAAGTGGCGCAGCGGTCCAAGAAAAAGTAATCACGACGTAGTTGGTTCCAAGGGCCAGTAGAGGATATGATTAAGCAGAGCTTAAATCAATCCATCTCCCCTAGACGGCCTCCATAACCAGCAAAGTCAACTCAGTCAAACCGACATTACTACCTACACCGGCATTAGCTAAGCTAATGCTCTATTACTAAAGGTAATGTTTTAAGGTAATGTTTTACCTACATTACTAAAGGTAATGTTTTATAAAAGAGATAGATATATATGATGATGTTATTAATAACTGCTTGGTGTTTCGTAATCGTACACACCATACAGAGCCCAAAGAATCTTGATATGGATGGTATAAATCAATTACCAGAATTCCAGAGATTGGTATTTAAAGTAGCGGGAGTGTTATTTATATTAAGCTACGCGACGATATTACTATCCACATATTGGATGGCGTATGAGATCGCAAGGAGTATAATATAGACGTATAGAGCATTACTACCGATATTACTACCTACACCGGCATTAGCATTACTACCTACACCGGCATTAGCTAAGCTAATGCTCTATTACTAAAGGTAATGTTTTAAGGTAATGTTTTAAGGTAATGTTTTAAAGAGTAAAAAAGATGTCACTAACAAAAAAGACAGTAAAGATTGAGATGGATGCACAGATATCAGAACATATAGCGTTTGATGAAGTGATAAGATCACAGACAGCTACGAGACTTGGGTTGACGAATCGACCCAACTTCAGACAGATGACAGTCATTAAGAATTTGGTAGACAAGTTTTTCCAACCGTTGCGATGGGAGCTTGGAGTGCCAATCAAAGTGAATAGCTTCTATAGAAGTAAACGGTTAAATAAGATGATTGGTGGAAGCTCACGGAGCGATCATATGGTAAGATCTAATGTAGCAGCAATTGATATGGATGATACATACAGTCAGAAGTATGGGGTATATAATAGAGATATCTTTCTATATATCCAGAGGAATATGCCCTATTACAAACTCATTTGGGAATACGATGATAAACGTACACCGAATGGAAAGACATCACCTAAATGGGTTCATGTAAGCTTCGGTATGGATCCCCAGCAGAATGAAGAGCGTAATACATACTATACAAATGGTAACGGATATCATGAATTTGTAGATGAGTATCTTTAAAGCATTACTACCGACACCGGCATTAGCTAAGCTAATAAAGCATTACTAGGTAATGTTTTCTAATAGTACAGTATATAGCAGTACTAGTGCATAGACGATAGAAGATGGTAATAGAGCATATACTTTAAAACATTACTTAGTAATGTCAGTAGTAATGTCGGTAAAAAAGGCATTACTAGGCAATGCTTGAGTACCTTGTATAACCAAGACATTAGGCAGTTAATGGTACCTTGTAATACCGAGTAACTTTATGGCCGTGAATCGGATAGGGTTTCGCCGAAAGGTGGAGTCCTATTGTACTGTTACGTGAAGATGGTACGGTTGTTACGGAGTGTCATAGTTGGTGGTCTAGGAGATAATATATATCCATTGTGCGATCCAAACCTCTCCTACGCGCGATAAAATATCTGCATGCATCGTGAATCCCAACCCGTCGTCATCGAGATCAGCCTGCAGCAAGTGTCGTCTGGAGGGAATGTTCATCGAGAAGACCGTGATAAAGATACGGAGAATACTTCAGACCGCCAAGCGAATCCGTAAAAATCTCCTATTGTTGTTAAGTAAGTATCCCAATACTATCTTGTTCTTACTACGCAATACAACAGCTCTCCACTGTAAGATCTAGTAAAATCTACCGATATACTTGGTTATATGAGATCTTTTCCGTATCTTAAAGTGGGGTCTGTAGGGGACTGCACGCCTGGTAATACTGAAAATAAATTGAAAATAGTGCCTGAAATGCTTGGTCGTATGAGTCTTATTCCGTATATTTAAGTATATTAATAACGAAAAGAACCCAGACATTATGAGAGAATTATTAGAGAAATTAGAGGAAATGGCATTTGATATGTCAGACGAACAGGTATATTTGGCATGTATTGCAGATGACAGCGGTAACGGTTGGGAAAACATATCAGACATTAGGTCATTATGCCGCATCATTAATGAGAAGGTGGAGAAGCATTGCAAACGGAGATTGCACCGCAGCTAGATCCAAATTATTAAGAATTTTAACGAAACAGACCCAGACATTATGAAAGACATTTTAGCAAGATTACAGAAAATAGCATTTGACATGACTCCAGAGCAAGCCTATTGGGCATCTGTTACAGATGCAGACGATGGTGCTGACATATCAGACATTAGGTCAATATGTAGGATCATTAATGAGAAGGTGGAGAAGCATTGCAAACATTTGGATGCTGAGAATGAGAAGCCCAATACACATGTTAGCTACAGCGGCTACCAAGACCCGCATATGGGGTCATTATCCATTGTATTAATTACAAAATAGTACCAGAAATGCTTGGTAGTATGGATCTTATTCCGTATATTTAAGTATATTAATTGGGTAAGGCCCCAATAAACATTTAATCATTTAACCACATTTAAATACATTTAACATGACAATGACAAAGAAATCAATCCTCGCGACACTTAAAGGTCTTAAACTTCAAGACTATGATATCACGATTCGCAAATTCTACAAAGACTCTTCAGGACAATTCTTATGGCTATTCAATTTTGAGTCTGGTGGCTTCAATGATGTGTGGGCCAAGACTAAAGAGCGAGCAATCGAGAAGGCGACAGCAGAATATGACACGCTAATTCCTAAAGCGGATTCATTCCGCAAATGTACCTTTGAAGAGTATCAAGCTCAGAACAAGGCAGGGCATATGATGTCTTGCTAACAAGGAACATATACGGAGAAGTACTTGGTAGTGTGAATACTTCTCCGTATATTATAGTATATTATTAACGAAACAGACCCAGTATTATGAGCAATCCAAATTACCAACCAATTTTACTTAAAGACGCATTTCAATTGTTTATCATCGTATTCCTGGGAATGTGGTGGGTAATCAATATGGGAGCCTAATTAACTTACTTGAAAACGATAACGATATGAACAACGGAATAACAAGCAGAGAGTTCCTGCTAAATAAAGGGCTCCCAAAAGACATCGAGAATATCTCCAGATTAGAGATTGAGGTATTATTGGATGAATATGACCTTATCAAGTTCAAGGAGTATTCAAAATCATTCGCCCAAATGGTAGCTGAAAGCACTGGGGTATCATCCAAAATATTTGAATCGTAAATTATGGTAATGAAAGATAAACTAATTCCAGAAGTGATAGCGTATGTGCCTTGTACCGATTCTGTTACCTACGGTGATATAGTAAATGGGTATTACAATGGAAGGCTCACTCCAGAAGCAAATGATGTTATAGAAGTATATGATGCAGATATTGAACAATTCGCATTACGGATAACTAGATTCAGAAAACAGTCCGAGAAGGAAATAGAAGCTTGTCAAAGTCAAGAACGGTATAAGACTTACCTCAAATTGAAAGAGGAATTTGATAACTAAAAATATAGAATATGGAGAATGAATGGTCGCACCCAATAATTGGCCTAAAGCCGATGAGTCAGAAGCTAGTGAGAGACCTCGCTAGAAAGATAGAGTTTATGACTATGGATGTCATGCAGTTACTAGAGAAGGATGGATATATGATAGACGACTTTGAAGGCTACCATACCGAGATTGTTAACGAGACTCTAATCAATATAGTATCTTATATCAAAGAGCAGACATTAGCTCGCCAGCGCCTAGAGAATTAGAAGCATTACTGTATCATTTAACTAATCACTTAACTACAATTAACATATGTCATCATTATCCAAACCACTATACCAAGTATCCGTATGGGATAGCAAGCTCAAGTTCTTCTCCCTAAGAGAATACTATAGCAACCGCAAAGCAGCTGACGAGAGTTTAGCTAATGCAATAGCATACTACAAAGACAGATACCAGACTGTATCTGAATCCAATATCCCTAACGTATTGAGTCTTGATATGTCAACCACGTTATTAAGCACTGATGACTATAATAATAGATTCAATGCATCCCTAACCAAGCTCGCAATATATAGTAAACCGAGTACCTTTACTTGGTAAAATAACTTGGAGAATACTTGGACATATGGGATCTTCTCCGTATATTTAAGTATATTAATAACGTAAAGATCAAATAGCATATGAAAGAGATTAGACAATTTAACAGACATAAAGAGATGTCATCCGAAACAATGTCATTGATAGGAGACACAATAACAGAAGTAAAGCTATTCCCTAACGGTATGGCAGAGGGCGATAGACGTGTCCTTATCAATCTCCTATCAGGCTTATATGACGGATATGACTATACAGCAGAGATAATGAAGCTAGTTAAGCTAATAGACGTGGCGGATATAGACTCCGCCGTGCTTATAAGCGGTATATCAGAAATATTATTGGAGTTGGAGACATATGAGACAATATAGTTAAGAAGGGTGGGTAGATCACGATATCAAAATAAGAGGGGTGGGTCGGTGAAACACCTAAATAAGAGGGCTAACACCCCAAAACACCCAGATAAGTGGGTATACCCTGGTATTACATGGTTCTAAGGGGGATGGGGTGATTCGAGGGGTGGTATTACGTGTCCACCATGCGGACCAGATTTTTCACCCCATGTAAAAAGACCGAAAAAGTTAACCGAGGTACACGATCGTCTCGATTTTAAAAATAGTACAAAAAAAATATTTACCAATATGAAACGACCAAGTAAAACTGAATACACAGAATCATCACAGACGGATTCCCCGCAAGACTTCCTTCGATATGTACATATGCTAGAAGTGTATGCGACTTATGCAGAGAGTCGTATCCGTGAACTCGATCCTGTTGAGACTACATATTACGTCACTCGTAATGATTTGGGAGGTATAATAACTTTAGTACAAAAACATGGAGATAGAGTCTATGTATTGGACCGCTATTACGTTACAAAGGGATGGGATGAAATCCTTACATCAATTGACTCTTCCGAATTGGAACCTGTATCCGAACGGGAAGGAGAACATATAGAGGCTTTATTTCGTCGGAATGCATATATGAGGTAGACCAACAATAAACTAACTTCGTCATTGAGAATCAAGGAAACAATATTTATTACTCACGAGCATATAGCTCAATTAAACGCAACAATATGATAAGCTTACTCGCTACTTTCGCTGTATTTTACATAATATATGGCTTTATTTTCAAATCAAAAACAAAATCATCATGAGAACTAAAATTCAATTATTTGATGTGGGTAAAGTCCCATACAAAAAACATCAAGACGATGCATGCTATGATATGTATGCTGCGGAGATCACACAGGTACGTCCAGGTCTTGTCCGAGTGCGCTTAGGTGTGGCAATACAACCCCCTGAAGGATATCGTGTGGCTATATACCCTAGATCTAGTATATCACATACTGGATGGTCCTTAGCCAATTCATTAGGCGTTGGAGATAATAATTATACAGGGGAATATGCGGCAGTTTTCCAAGCTACGCCAATCGGGTATAATTTCAGATTGAATGAATTTACATATGCTCCGTTTCCATACAAGGTAGGTGATCGCGTTTGTCAAATGGAATTGGTTACTTATAAGCAGATTGATTGGGATGTGGTAGACACACTAGACGACACCGAGAGAGGCGATGGAGGCTTTGGTAGTACAGGTGTTAAATAATAAACTATGACATATATACTATTTTTCATCGTTGTGATACTTTTCTTTGGATTGCTTTTTGATACTGATGATGAGCATGGTGATTATATTAATAATGAATAAAATACAACAGTACTAAATTAATAAATGATGAGCAAGAAAATTAAATGAACTTACAAGAAATCAACATCAACTTCCACAACAGTAAAACATCTGCTTGTGCTGCTTATTTCGTTCCTGGGACTTTGGAGATATATTTTGACGATTTCACCATGTCGAAACAATGTGACCAACCACTTGCCATGCAAATCTGTAAGGCATTAGGTATAGCTTGGTCGGATGTAGTCGACGTATACAAAATCTTGGAAGAAATGGAACTATCTGAATCCTGATCCATTCAGACCCTTGTATCTCCAGTATTTTTTCTGGAAAATATTTCTAGATTTACTTGGTCATTCAAGATCTTTTACTTATATTAATATTGAAATTTTATAGAAGCATTAGCACAACGCTAATGTAGATACTTTTAATCATTTAAACACATTTCAAATGAATATCATTCAAGACAAGGCAATCGCCAAAGCGAAAAATCCTGAATCCACTAAATTAACTAACGGCAAACTATATGTTATGGAATACATAGCTGAAGATGACAGGATTGCAGTTAGAAACGATGACGGTATTGTTAGGAGGTATGCAGCGTCCAATTTTAAATTTCCACCATACAAAAAAGCATGGAAAAATTTCATGAATCAGATTGAACAGGATCTTGAATCTGCCAAAACCGTAGCCAATAGGTTAGAGCAACAGATTGCTGAAATTAAATCCCCGACAGTCAACCAAGGCATCGGATTTTATAATTAGAGCTCTAGGCTTTATTGCACATTCTCAATGATAATGGATCTTCCTTTCGGGGAAGGTCCTTATTGGGGATTCAGTGCATTGCACGCCAACTGAGCTAACTCCGTCGTGAACTTTAATTTATTAACAATAATATCATTTATGCAAGAAACTTATAATATCATTTTTATCGCATTCGCCATCACATTTCTCATCTCATTCGCCCTCGGTTATATTTATTATGTGGAATTTGAGGAGGAAGATAACACTACTGTTAATGGCTCTGACGTAATATAGAATTGGCGTCTTCAAAAATATGACACAAAAATATGGGAAACAAGTAGATTTTATCATAAGATTTGTGTAAAATCCCCACTTTCTCCCAAAATAACTCCCAAAATACTTGGTAGTCTCATTGATTCTCCGTATATTTAAGTATATTAATAACGAAAAGAATTAATTATGACACAAGATGCAAGACACGCCTTATCAATAGGGCACACAGGCGACAATCCATACAGATCCGCCGATTATGAACTCACAAATTTCACCAAGGAAAATTTCAATTTGAAATTAGTAGACGTCATCGAGATTGATGGGGTCGATACAGGTGACTATCCAGAATGTTGCGACTCATACATTTCTGAAGCCACTTACGATGGTGTTGAAATGACTCCAGATGAAAAGGATTGGCTCACTGACAACCACGGTGAGTTTGTTAATAATTTAGCACTATCATACGCATCTGATTATATGCGTTTTTGTTAACGATTTAGAAATCACATTAATACTAATTTTATAAATAATTCAACATGACACAGAAGCAACAGTACAGAGCACAATCAGCAGTACGTAGATTTGAAGTTCAACTCGAAAGTGGAGTCAAGAATACCAAAGAAGGTAAAGTGCCACTAACCACGAAAGACATTAGTAGAATCAATAAAGTTATTGAGAATACTAAGAAAAATATATTATCTAGCAAAAACGTTAGAGTAACTTTATAAAATCCAAATTACAATGAAAAACTTAATAACAATTTTATTAGTGTGTGTATCTACACTAAGCTATAGTCAAGTAGACTTAGTAAGACTATCTGATATGGAAATACTAGATACTAAGCCTGGAATATCTTTACAATATGTAAATGACTACACTATTGCAATGGTAACAGATAGTATTATTACTATCATTTATACTATTATAGGTATAAATCAAGGAGACTTAATTTGTAGATCAAGTTATACGGAGGAAGAATACAGAGTAGGTTTGTATCTTCCAGGATATGTAACTTTATATATAAATAAAGAGTATACAGAAGATGTAACTAATGTATTAATATTCTATAATGAAGGAGTATATGAGAGTATGAAATCTTTAATCAATTTAAGACAATTGAAACCGGAATAATAAACACAGATAATGATGGTAATGTAATAATAGATGCTATCTTTGACGAAAATGATTTAACACAAAACAATAACAACGATGGAGACAATAATGAAAGAAGCGAAAGCAATGAGACTGAACAAGGAGGAGATCAAGGAGCTAGTGAGGATAGGGCCAGGAGACTCGGGAGTGGTTCTGTCCCTCCTTTCGGACGATTCGAAAACTCTGACTTTCAAGGAAGCGGTGGCGGCAGTCGAAGAATATCCATTCTAGATCGAGATGTTGAGTTTATTAACTCATTTACGCCTTCAGAAAAACTAAAGAAAAATTTAATATGTGTTTTGGATCAAATTTATTATATGCCTTATGTTGTACTCTTTGATTAAAAAACGTTGATATACTACGATGATTGAATTTGCCAGGCATAGTTATTGATGAACTTTTATTATATGCTGAAAAAGGGTTTATAGTAGGCAACACATCCGTCTTAGTAAACAGAAACCTCGAAACACCCAACGGTTCTTATTGGAGCCAAGTACGCTGTATTTACTAAGGCAAACACAAACCTAAACAAAAAAATGAAGAAATCACAATTATTAATATGGTTACTATTATTTTCAGTAGTAATATTTGGCCAATGCCCAACAGATCAACCATGCGTTGATTACACAATATTACTTAACTTAGATGAAGTTCCTGGATGTCTGAGTGGGGAAGTAATCCAAACAGGGGAAGATATAGATAACAATTCTGACTGTGAGGATGCTAATGGAGATAACTGCTTTAAATGGGTTATGTACCGTTCAGAAGACAGTGATATTATATCTGTATCTGCTACTCTAGGTCAAGGTCAATCTTGTAATGGAGAGGTAGATAATATATACCTATACTCAGATGGCTGTGTTGAATATGGAAGCACTGGATCGCAAAATTCATTTACATTTGATTTTGAAACGTCAGATACAATTACTGTATGGATGTGCGATGGGTCAAGCGGAGAAGTATCAATGTGTAATCTTTGTGTAAATTATAATCCATTACCAATAGAATTATCTTATTTTAAAGTAAGGAACAAAGCTGATAATGAGATTCTATTAGAATGGGAAACCTTGCAAGAGATTAACAATGATTATTTCATAATTGAGCAATCTAACAATTTGCAAGATTGGGTAGAAATTGCAGAGGTAGACGGATTGAATCTACCTAATACAAAAGGTAATTATGATTTGACATATTATCAGTCTCAAGTGGGTGATATGTACTATAGATTATCACAAGTAGACATAGATGGTACTATAACTATTTTTGATAGGCGGATTGTAACTGCTAGGATTGACACTAAGGACGACGTGAGAGAAGCAATGTTGTACGGAATTTGGTATGACATGGTAGGTAGAATTTCAGACAGAGACGAGAGGGGAATTTTTATGGTGAGATACAATGATCGAGTTTACAAAATATATAGATAATATTTAACAATAAAAACTTGAAAATGGTAACAAGAAAATTTTATAAAGCATTAGGAGATAGCGGTAGATTAATTGCATTGATACAAGAGCGAAGATCTAAAAACGGACTAGAATATTTCGTAATGCAAGAAGGAAAAGATTGGCATAAGAATGACGATCTCGCCATGTCAAGGATTTATGGTGTAGATCCCGATGGAGATACATTTAATATAGCAGAAGAAATTTCGTCATCTCGAGCTAGACGTTTAGTGAAAAGATTTAAAGCAACATTCTAAAATTTTAATCACGCCAAAATAAAATAAATAAACATGAAATATTACATAATAACATTGTTAGCTATTGTATTCAACACTTCCTCCGAAGCACAAAATTTGTATCTAGGGTATGGACAAACTAATTATCGATCTAGTACGCCCATCTACAATGTTAATACATTTCAAGTATTCGGTGATTTTAAAACGTCCCCAATGCTTATCGGCGTTGAAATATCGAATGGTGAAACTTCATTATTTAACACTGAAGACAATTGGCACAATTTTAGTACAGTTATAGGTGTGAATGCAGTCAATATCAGAGAGGTAGGTACATCGTTTTCATTTTTTACAAGCAATAATGCGCAATCAGTAAGAGGTAAGTTACAAGCTATAGATATTGGGTTGGGCACATCAATTCAATTCAAACTTATCAACCAAATTCATTTTAGAGCTGCATACAGTCTTAGTGCGTGGAGAGTGTCTCGGGGCTTGGATAATAGATATATAACCGACGCATTTTCTAGATTTGATAGTTATTCACTATCCGCTATACTCAAATTCACACAAAATGATTAACTATATATGACCACATTCCTATTAATTAGTAACATATTGATATGGATAATATTATTGAATATATCCAACAAAATTAATACCCCCAGCGATCCTAATGGGTAATCACCCAATCTCCTCAAAAATCTGTGTAAATCTACACTTTTTCTTAAAAATAACGCCCAAAATACTTGGTCGTCTCATTGATTCTCCGTATATTTAAGTATATTAATAACGAAAAGAGATAAAAATATGATCAAGACAACCACAATAGTACCGTCTAAGGCAAACACCATTGATGCTACTAAAGCAGTATTCATAGCAGAACAGGAAATTCTTGAAGAAATAGGCGATTCAGATGATGTCGTCGAGTTTACTTCAGATATAGTTACTGACAGTTATTATGCTGATGATGATTTGGAGTTGGATGATATGCTGCAAGATTACGGATATTAATATTTCAAATATATTATATAACATTTTAAAGAAAAAATATTATGACTGAAATTACAAATACTAATCTTGGCGATTCACATCTTAAAGAGGATATGTATTCATACCTTGATGATTTACGAGAGAGTGGTGCAATTAACATGTTCGGAGCTCCGCAATTTTTGCAAGTAGAATTTGGAATTGACAAGCGAGCGGCTAAAAAAATTGTAGGAGAATGGATGAAAGATTTTAAATAAAAATATGATGATATTAGGCACAAGTGAAGGGCAATTTATCTCCGTAGACATTCTTAGAGAGTCTTTAAGAGCTGACATCATCTCTAAAGGTGGCGATGGTGTATTGGATGATACTTTGTTTTATGCAGATTATTCTCCAGAATTGTCAAACACTCCCAACATTCAATATTGCGCAATGCGTATTCTTAAGCGATATAAATATGAAGGTAGTACTGCATTTGACTTAGTTTATAATCTTGAAATGGGTGGTTACGCATACGCTACAGTTTATGTTTCAAACAAATACAACGTATAAGTTATGAATAAAATTAAAAAATGGATTTTGTATTACATTGTAGCTCGTTTAGGTTATAAGTATTGGAAACAATATCGGATGCAAGATGTGGATGAATATAAAAATGGAGAAATATGAAAATACGAACATATAGAGATGAAATATACTTTGCTAATGTTAGTTGTACTACAGATGGTAGAATGGGTGAATTGACTAGTAAAGGAATTATGTTTGAATACATAAATGATGAGATAATATTGATGTAATAATGTGACCCCTGATTGAAGATGGGTAATAATGAAAACATAAACTGCGCTTGAAGTAGCCCTTTAGATGGCAAAAAGTGGTGGAAACATTATAAGCTAGTATCAGCTAGTGTACCTATTGTAGATGTATTGTAAGGCATGAAAAAGCCATACGGTTAACCATACTAGATCAGGTAAAATTCCTGACAATATCCCACTGAAATTTGGGTATGGGGTTATATTAACACAAAATAAATAATATGCAAGATTTAAATATATATTTACAAGGAATAATATTATTTACAAGTCAATTGGTATTCATTTATTATAGAACATTAAATATCAGCGCGCAGATCGAACATGATAGATTTAAATTATTTTGGTCTGGGGCAGTTACGCATATTACTTGGCTATTAGGTATCACTATCGGGGTAAATGCAATACTTGAAGGAACATATTGGTTAGTGATAATTAGTTGGCTCGGAGGATCATTAGGTGCAGATTTAGGCTTGCGGAAACAAATAAAAACTAAATTAAAACTTAAATGATATTTATTATGGTGTAAATAGATATTTATTATTAAAATATTATGGCGACATTCATTCTAATAATACTATTCCTTTTATTTTCAGCATATATGCTGTTTATCCCTAAACTTGAAATTACCAAAAAAGATGGCAAGATTATGGTATATTTATGGTATGTATTTCGAGGTCATTCCTGGACTGTAGTTAAACTGAGGTAATGGTCGATATGGACAATAACATACACCCACTTAGAATAGAAGAGATTAAGAAATCCTCAATGCCTTTCCCATTATTTTATTATGAGCATGGAGATCCTGAATTTATCACTCAAGCTATATATGTTACTGACATAGGCGGGTCTAGTCCTCTAGTCATGCCACAATCAATCACCTTATCTAGAGAAACTGGTGTCGGCTCCACTACAATTGGTATATATCAACTTGTATCTACAGTTAAAGATTTTGATGATCAATTAAATTTAAATCCACTAGATAATTAGTATATTAATATTGAGGGAGGGAAATGAAACTTAAAATAATTTTAGAGGCATTAGCTAAAAATAAATGGACAACAGTGTCATCAAGTGAGTTGGATGATTATGCACCTGACATCTTGAATCTGATTAAAAATGCATATAAATCAATAGGTGGACACCCTAAATTTAACAGCTCTGGAGATGTAACTTCAAACCAACTGTATACAGTAATTGATTTAGACGACGAACCAGACATAGATGCTGTTTCTGTAGCTAAGAAGAAACCTGCAGGTTTAAAATTTGTTGCTACTGGCCATGATGGCACTAAACTAGCTAAACGTGCAGTTATTAATAATAAATCAGATGAACTTAAGAAATCTGGACATTATATAGAAGTATCAGGTCGAATTAAAGATATATTATTAGCCAAAGGAGTCCCAGTCGTTACTGATCACGATGTCATTTCTAAAGTATTGAAAGGGAAAGATATCGAATTCGTTGGAGACGATGGATCATATAAGCGTAAAATTGGCGGGACAGTCCACACAAAAATACTTTTAGGAAAACCAAATGGATAAAATGAAATTAAAAAACTTAATCAAAGAGACAGTAAATATCTCGTTAACAGAATCTGCAAAGGATAAAAAGATAGAACAGATTCTTAAAGATGCTGTTAAAAGTAGTATGTCGGATTTAAAGTATTATACAAAACAATACGGTAATTTCAAAATAAATCCTAAAGTTACATGGGATGGTGGTAAGTGTACTATTGATTTCAATATTGATAACATAACTCCTGATTATGTTGGCAGAAAAACTATTGATAGGAATGGTAGTGAATTAGAGAAAATAAAAACTGCATCAGGTATTGATTTTGAAAGTAAAGGTAGTAGAACATCTCAAAATTTCTTGTTATACAGCGATAATCTCGATGGCTTAGTTCAGTATTTAACTAAAAATGGATATAAACACCAACTTACAAATAATAAGAAAGCTATTAGAATAGCAAAAAAATCTTAACTATTACTTGGTTGTCTCAGTTCTTTTCCGTATATTTAGGTATATTAGTAACGAAAAGAAAGAGATATGCCAAGAATATTGTATTTACATGGTCTAGAATCAGCAGCAAATGGGTCTAAAGCTACATGGCTCATTGACAATTTCGATTGTGATGCACCACATGTGGATTATTACAACCCTGCATCTTTTTTTCATATTTGTAACATAATTGATAAGGTTGGAAATTATGATTTAATTATAGGATCATCCATGGGAGCCTTCTTTGGAATGGCATTGAGTTATAAGTACCACATTCCGTATCTAGGATTCAATCCACCAATAGATCCAGATTTAACTATTCGCGCTGTTGATATACATGATGATATCATTTTCAAGATTTTGATGGATTTCCCGTTTGATGGGATACAAAGAACGGTTGTACTCGGGTTATTAGATGATGTGGTGGATCCTAACTACGCATTAGACTTCTTACCAATGCGGGAAACTAAAGTTTATGCTGAGAGGCATATGGGCCATAGGGTGCCATTAGAACAATTACAGAAATACTTAACCATACAATTAAACACCAATGACACGAATTAATGTAGCTATCCCTCCTGAAAAATTAACATATAGACATCTACTTGCAGAGCATCGGGAAATAAAACGCATTCCAAATTTGATTAAATCTGGGAGGTTTAATCTAGATAGTGTTAAGCCATTATTTTCGTTGGGGAAGGGTCATGTGTCTTTCTTTTATGACAAGTTGAAATTCATACATAAGAGATACGTCGCTATTTATACTGAGGCTAAACGCCAAGGTTATAATGTTACGAATTTCGAGGATGCATTTGACAATTTACCTGAAGAATTATATAATGACTACACCCCCACTGATCGTGATTATAACATATTAAAGGAGAGATTAATATCTAAAGACCCAATTTATAAAGATATTTTGTAAGAAACTTGTAGAAATACTTGGTCGTCTGGGTTATTTTCCGTATATTTAAGTATATTATTAACGAAGACTTAGAAGTATGCCAAATTTTGAAGCTAAAAACATCATCAGAAATGCCCCGCCAGAGTTGCGAGCTATCCTCAACCAAACTTGGGATATTCCACAGAATCCTAAGTGGCATCCAGAAGGTAATACATTTAAACATATATTAATAGTATTGCGTAGAGCGTGTGATACAGAAAATAAAAATCTTATCATGGCTGCATTATTCCACGATTTAGGTAAGAAGGATGTATTTGCAATACACCCGACAACTATGCAGCCTACGGCATATTTACATGACAAGGCAAGTTGCAAATATGTATTTAAATTTAGAAAATACATTAAAGATTTTGGAGCTAATCCATTAACAGTCCTTTGGATTGTTAAAAATCATATGCGGGTGAAATACCTTTATACGTTACGGACATCCAAACAAAATAAATTAACAAACCATCCATCATTTTTAGACTTGATCAGATTTAGGTATGAATGCGATGGTGGTGGTCATTATTCACTTCTTATAAGATAAAAATAAAATGAAAGATCGATTTACATCAAGTAAAGTTTTTGACGGGTTTAGTACTGTATTTAGACAGCACTCTGCAGATGGTACGCATTGTAGATTCTTGCACGGATATGGTATAAGCTTTAAAGTATACTTTGCAGGAGAATTGGATGAACGTAATTGGGTGTGGGATTTTGGTGGTATGAAAAGAGCTAATAATACAATTGATGGTATGAATCCAAAAGAGTGGATGGATTATATGTTTGACCATACAATGATTATTGCTGCAGATGACCCACATAGAGATACATTTATTGAGCTGGATAAAGCGGGGCTAGCTCAAGTACGAATCTTACCAGCAGTCGGTGCTGAAAAGTTTGCGGAATATATATATCGGAAATTGAAAACATTTGTAGAAAATGAAACTGATCACAGAGTTACAGTTACTAAAGTTAAATTTATGGAGCATGGCAAGAATGCTGCATATTATGGATATGAATAATAAAAGACATAAAAAATAATATTCGTTTGATTTATTATTAGCCGTACATTAGGACCTGGGTTCGAATCCCAGCGGCTCCACAATAACAATTATGATATGGGGTTGACCTGGTTTCGACTATTGTAAAGGGATAATGGAGAGAATATTTATCCAATAACTGGCAAAGTTATTAACATGTTCAACACGTCTCCTGCATTAGCAGCAGCGTAGTTGGAGGGTTAAGCTAAGATCCTAAAGCACTCCACGTAACCGCTGAATCAAGTTACGTGGTTTTATTACCACCTTCTTTGAATATAATAAATTAGTTACTATGAGTAAACAAACAGGTATGACATTAGCAAAAAGGTATCACGATTTTTCTTACGGTCATAGAGTAGTGGGACATCAAACAAAATGTAAACATCTCCACGGTCATAATGGTCGTGTACATTTTACAATTGGCGCTCCGAAATTAAATCAGTTAGGAATGGTTATGGACTTCGGAGTCATCAAATCTAAACTGTGTCAGTGGTTAGAGGATAATTGGGATCACAAAATGCTTATTTGGGAACACGACCCATTAGTGGCTGATTTAAAGAACTTAGTTCCTGACGATATAGTAGTTGTGCCATTTAATCCTACTGCAGAACAAATGGCTCAGTATTTAGTGGAAGAAGTTAGTATTGATGCTTTAGCGGGAACAAATTGTATTTTGGTGGAATGTGAATTTGAAGAGACTCGTAAATGCTCTGCAGTATATACAAATTTATAATTCATGTACTTTATATACTTTTAGGATATTTATTAGTAAAACCTTATGAAATTTGCAAAAATAATCAGCAATATGGTCAACGAAGGGCGATATTCGCAATCACCAATAGTAGGTTCAATTTTCCACGATAGCTCTACTGGTGCAAAATACTATATTGAAAAAATCAGCGGTGACAAAGTGACTGCTAGGACCTTTACAGTCACAGGACCACATTCAATCATTTTAGATAAACATGATGTGGACTTTAGTACTAGTACGTTAGAGATGCGTGGCGCATTAGATGTTATATCATTTGAGAAAGGGGTATACTCTAATGTTATGACACAAAAAGAGTATGACGATAGTATTAAAGCAGAAAAAAAACGTCTTAAAGCTATCGCAGATGACGAGAAGCGTGAAACGAGACGGCAAGCAGCTAAAGATAAACCAATATCTAAAAGTAAATATAATAAGATATTGAAAGACATGATGTCAGACGCTGAAAATGACGGCACTGCTGAACATACATTTGATTTAGCTAATAGTTTAGCGCACAATCCAGATGTGAGCAAATATGCCAAGTACCATTACGGGCATAATTGGCAACAAAATGTACAATGGGATTTAGAATCATTTCTATAATACAATTAAACTATTTTTTTTTACTAAATTATCAAATTTATGATACAAAAATTTTATTTACTCATCATTATGATGGGTCTATCCTTTACGGTCTTACAAGCACAAGCGGATAATACATTTGACAACATCAATGCTATTCCGGATTCGATGACAATAGATCCAGAACAAAACGCTAAATGGCGGGAAGGTGAAGCTATTTATCCTGCTAAACCAAAAGATGCTTGGGAACTTGGTGTTCACTTTGGGCATTTCTTTATTTCTGGAGATGTAGATATGTCTATTCCTGGCGGTTATGGTCTAGGACTTCATTTGCGGAAAGCAATCCATTATGCATTTTCTGTCAGAGCGGATGTGTTTTATGGGCAAGCTGCAGGTTTTGATCCTCAACCGTGGTCTCATAGTTCACAAGGAGGTGGGCTAGTAGAGCCGACTTTTAACGACTATAACCCATTACTTGGGACATCTGGTCAAGGGGAATGGTTTCCTAAATACAAGACAAGACAAGTATATGGTGCAGTACAAGGTGTACTTAATATCGGCAATATCTTATTCCATGATAACAGAAACAAATGGAATTGGTATATGACAGTCGGCGCTGGATTTGCTAATCATAAAACAAAATTAGATCTACTCGATGCTGATGATAATGCATATACTAATTTAAGGCAGGCTGTTGATTGGTCTAGTGCTAAATTCAACACTAAATCAGGCAGGGCTGAAATCAAAGATGCACTTAATGACATTTACGATGGAGACTATGAAACTGAAGGGTTTAAAAAGAGTGGAATATTTAGACTTGGAGATGATATTAATTTCCATGTGGTATTAACTACTTCAATGGGTATATCTAGAAAAATTTCTAAAAGATTCAACATAGGTATAGAGCATCAAGTAATGTTACAAGATAATGATTATTTAGATGGGGTGAAATTTAGGACGGCACTTGATCAAACTAATAACGCTGATATAGGTCACTATACCAATATTAGATTGGCCATCAATTTAGGAGATTTAGATAAAAGGACTGAACCATTATATTGGTTAAATCCATTAAACACTACACTAAACGATATAGCTGAACTTAAGCGGAGACCTATATTTGATTTGTCTGATGATGATAATGATGGAGTTATAAATAAACTAGATCAGGAATTAAATACATTGAAAGGGTATCCCGTTAGCACAAAGGGGATCGCATTAGATAGTGACGGTGATGGATATCCAGACGGTTTTGATCACGAGATTTATTCCCCTCCAGGATTTGAAGTGGATACAGTGGGTGTAGCAAACGTGCCTATTTATACTACTCCAGATGATGTTACAATTTTGATAGACGACAAAATCGCACCATTGGTAGCTAAAATAGATGATTGTTGTAATGAGTGTAAAGGGGATTGGTTTTTACCAATGATACATTTTGACACAGATAAATCAGATATTAAGACAGAATATTATGGTCGCTTAAAACATGTTGCAGAGGTAATGGAATTATGTCCTAATGTATGCGTGACAGCTGTAGGGCATACAGATGCTAGGAATACTAACAATTATAATACCACGTTATCTTACAAACGAGCGATTGCTGCAGTTGATTATATAGTATCTAATTACGGCATTGATAGCAGTAGATTCATCACGAGATATAGTGGTGAAAATGCATTAATAGATACAAACGGTAAGGAGGACAATTTCATGAATAGGCGGGTTGAATTTAGAGTATGTAACGATGCTGACGTTAATATGTCAGAACCGATAACTACTCCACCAGTGACTATTAAGTCGAAATATAACTATCGTAGTAACAAAAATTCAGGATATTAGATTACTATAATACATTAATATATCAAGGGCAGCTAGAAATAGTTGCCCTTTTTCTTGTTTATCTGAGTTCTTTTATTTATATTTAAGTACATTAAAAACTATTTATTTATGCCAATAAGATTTCTCGGGTATGCTTGTAAAAATATGCATTTAGAAAAACAAGGCATTCGTATGAATACTGTGCGAAAGTCTACATTTGAAAGTGGTGGAGAAGATATCATTTCTGAAAAGATTATTCACAATCTTAAGACACTAACCAAGATACTTGATTGGAATGTGGCCAATAAAATATATTCGTTCAGAATAGGCTCAGAGTTATTCCCATGGATTGGTAATTATGACGTCACTAAATTTAAGCGATTTGATGAAATAGAATATGAAGCAGGGTTTGCAGGGGAGCACGCTAGAACTAACGGCGTTAGGTTATCCTGTCATCCAGGACCTTTCAACGTGTTATGTTCACCTAATCAAGAAGTGGTCGATAAAACAATACGAGAATTGGAAGGTCATAGTCAAGTATTTGATTTATTAGGCTACGATCCATCATTTAACACTAAAATTAATATTCATATCGGCGGTGCGTATGGAGATAAGGATCTTGCACTAAAAACGTGGTCTACAAATTATTACAAATTATCTGAATCGCTACGTCAAAGACTTGTTATAGAAAATGATGATAAGCGGTCAATGTATAATGTTCAGGATTTACACAACCTCCATGAATCATGTAACGGTGATTTACCGATTACGTTTGACTATTATCACCACAAATTACACCCAGGCGATCTTTCTGAAGAAGAGGCTTTAGGTACAGCAGTTAGTACATGGCCAACAAACATTGTTCCAGTAACCCATTATAGTGAATCTAGGCGGGAGGAACATTTAAACATCGTAGAGGCGATCTGCGCCAATAATAGAATCCCATTGGACCATTTACATGAATGGCCTACTTTGGCAGCAGCACACAAGGAATGGGGGATGATTAAAGAGAATGCACATAGTGATTATATAGATGGTCCAATTAATTCATATAATCATACGATAGATGTTATGTTAGAGGCAAAAGCTAAAGAATTGGCGCTATTAGGCTTAAGAGACAATACAGTAAAGGAGGCAGGGAGACAGTCGATGTTATAAAAATACTTGAAATGAAGTCACCTTAATAACTTTTCTTCGCATTATATATAAGTGTGGGTGAATTTTATAAATACGACAAAAACAGTTTATATTATAAAAATCACATTCACGAAAAAGTTGTAGATCCATTGACATATATTTTAGATAATATCAGTGGTACTAAATATGCACAGCTATTTGAAATATTTGATTAACAAAAAAAATATTGAATGAATACGCCTCCAAAAAAGCGCCCACCAAAAGGTCCTATTAAATATAAATTAGCTCTTAACGAAGAACAGAAATTAGCTAAAGCTGAGATATTAAATCATGCGTATAGTTTTATCCACGGAAGAGCAGGAACAGGTAAAACACTTTTAGCGTCTCAAGTGTCATTGGATTCATTATTCAAAAAGCAACACGATCATATTATAATAACTAGACCAACAGTCGGCACAGAAGATAATGGATTCCTCCCTGGGTCTCTTCAGGAAAAATTAGACCCTTGGATGGTACCAATACGATCTAATATGTTCAAACTATATGATTCTGGAAAGATTATATCATTATTCGAGGAGGATCGTATTGAGATGATATCATTATCTCACTTCAGAGGTAGGACATTTGATAATGCGATGGTGATTGTCGACGAATACCAAAATCTGACTAGATCTCAATTAAGGATGGCTATTGGTCGATTAGGTAAGGGTAGCAAGATGATATTTTGCGGAGACCCTGATCAGATAGATTTGCCTGATAGGAACAAGTCAGCCGTACAGGATATCGTAAGAATACGCGATTCTAACCACGTATTCATTACAAAACTCGAAGAAAACCACAGAGATCCTGCAGTTCGTGAGGTATTGGAGATGATTAACGGTATTTAACGGTATTTTAACGGTTTTTATTGGATATTTCACAGAATAACATAAGAATTACTTGGTAGTCTCATTGATTCTCCGTATATTTAAGTATATTAATAACGAAAAGACCTAATAAGTATGATGAAATTCAAATATTTTTACAGATTTCAAGACGTTTTCTGCGCGGGTGCGATGACTAGACATTTCTGCAAGGAACAAGGACTCCTTACCGAAGGGACAGTTACTGGTCAAGGTTGGGGATCGACTCCAAATCAAGCTAAACGACGTGCTAAAGCATCAGCTAAATCTATCGGCAATACTAATATAGAGTGTGTATCAGGACACACTCAACTTGTTATAAGCCGTTTTTAAAACTAGAGATATGGCACATAAAAAAAACAGCTACTGAACTAGCAAATAAGTTTGTGACAAAATCAATATTTAACATCATTAGCTATATGAAATACACAATTAAATTACTAGGATTATTTATTGCACTAACCTTTATAACATCATGTAGCACAGATAGTTACGATGATAATAGTTATATCACTTTAGCAGGAGACACATTCTACGACCCAATAGTTTACGCTGAAGAAAAGGTATTCTGTTATGGAACACACAATTTTAGAGTAACCGTTGAAGCAGAACTAGCTGATGGCACAACATTAAGTTTTGTACTTATATCTTCAGATCTAGGCCATACAGAAGAGATGGGATTGCATGATTATGAGGTCAACACTATAAATTCAGAGTGTGGAGATAATGGAGTAATAAAGCCATACGGAAATATAGTAAATGGTGGCTATTCTGAAATTGGTGAAACATTCAATCTAATAGGTAAAGTAAACATGGAATGTTACAAGGCAGATGGCAGTTGGTTGCCAATTGACTCTTACCTACATATTAATTTAATCGGAATAAGCAATCCAATAAAATAAAAACAAAACAGAATGGAAGAGCAAAAATTTACAATTGAAGAAATTAGAAACTACATAATGAGCCAAGATAGATTAGGAGACGCATTTTATGTAAGAAAAACTAAAAAACTATGATTAAAATAATATTATTTATTCTTGAATTTGTAATTGTTGTGCCGCTGTGTCTATTTCTCACACTCATGTCTATGATATTTGCTGATCAAGTATATATACATATAGCTGGCCACATACTGAATTATATAACAGATGACAGAGAAGAAAAAAATAAATTTAGAGAACGTATCTTATTAGAAAAAATACCTTAAAATGAAGAAGTCAAAAATTAAATAGGAAATGAAACACTTCGTAAAAGAATGCACCTGTGAGCAATGCAGGTACGTTAAAAATAAACGCAAAAATAGGAAGAACAAAAAACGTATAAAACGAATGCTTAATAAGAAACGCAGAAAAGCTAAAGATGGGGACAAACCCATTATTTTTTATTGGGCATAACG
>Ga0208134_1000060_pt1 | contig 56313 bp, 75 predicted proteins | sample VirMetDEL_Mar_31_FD_184515 | JGI IMG/M metagenome (GOLD analysis project Ga0208134, IMG submission 184515) | Aqueous microbial communities from the Delaware River and Bay under freshwater to marine salinity gradient to study organic matter... | ecosystem: Environmental > Aquatic > Marine >...
TTAACGGCGTAGATCAGCTTAAAAATCTCGTGTATAGCATTAAGCACAATCCAGATTCAAGACGCTTAATGATTAGCGCATGGGCTCCACATGAGATGCAAGATATGGTTTTGCCTCCTTGTCATTATGCTTTTCAAGTTTATATTAACAATGGTGTTATGGATTTGATGTGGCAACAGCGATCTGCTGATGTTTTCTTAGGTTTACCTTACGATATTACAATGTACGGCTTATTGCTAGAGATGTTGGCTAAAGGTACTGGGTTGAAAGCAGGTCAGCTAATAGGGCAATTAGGCGACTGTCATTTATATAATAATCATTTAGAGCAAGCTAAGGAATATAAAGACCGACCTAGACGAGCAATGCCTCAACTAGAATTAGAAAGCGGAATATACTTAGACGAGTTCTTATACATTCCAGAAGCTAATGAAATTAAATTAAATAACTACAACCCGTATGCTTCAATTAAAGCAGAGCTAAGTGTTGGTAAATAAATTAAAAAATGTATTACATATATCACATTACTGGTAAAAAAATCGGAGTAACACGTGATCTTAATAAAAGAGTTACGAAGCAACAAGGTTATGCTTTAGACGAATACGAAGTTCTACATACTAGCGACGATATCGATGAGATATCTGACTTGGAAATAGAACTTCAAAAGTCTTATGGCTATAAAGTAGATAGACAAACTTACAAAAATTTAATAAATAAAAACAATTCAATGACAATTAACGCTACAGAGCAGACTTCAACATTTCCATGTCCATTAAACAAGCTGAAAGGCCAATTAATGGACAATTTAGGCTTAAGCTGGGAAACAACACACGGAACTTTTAAAATAACTAAAGAAAATATACCTTGGATAATTAAAAATGCTAGAACTTCAATGTTTAATGATTGCAGATGTTATGTATATAACAAAGCTTTTAAAGTTAATAGCGCTGAAAATAAAAAACCTTCAAACTCAGGTGACGAAGCAAACATATATGATAAGATAAGAACTTGGGCTGCAGACAAGGGTATATATGCAAAGGGTGATTCAAAAACCCAGTACTTAAAACTTATGGAAGAGTCAGGAGAGCTTGCAGAAGCTTTATTAAAAAATGATGAAACAGAAGTTATAGATGCTATTGGCGATATGGTTGTTGTTCTAACAAACTTAGCTAAATTAAGAGGTCACAATATAGAGGATTGTGTTGCATCTGCTTATGGCGTAATTAAATCTAGACAAGGTAAAATGATTAATGGAACATTTGTAAAAGAAACATTATAATGGATAAACAAGAAATAGAATTTAGAGATCCAGTTGTTAAACGTGTTGTAAATAAATTTGTATCAAGATCTGATGTAGGCTTCGATAAGTATGGTGTTACATTGCAAGATGACCCATCTAAAATGTTTGAATGGCTTAATCATTTACAAGAAGAACTAATGGATGCAGTATTGTATCTTCAGAAAGCTAAAGAAACTTATACTGAAGAGCTACAAGAAGATTTATTGTCGGACTTAGAATTTTCAGATGAGGAAGTCTTTTAAAAGAAAAACTGGCAAACGAGGACCAGTGAGAGCAAAGAAGGTATCATATGATGGTATCGACTTTGCTTCAGGTCTTGAGAAGCATATGTACGTAGCTATGAAAGAAGCTGGTATAAAAAGCAAATACGAAGGAGAAACATTTGTTCTATTAAACGGTTTTCATTTTGAGAATGAAGTATATGAAAGACAAGCGAATGGTAAAGGTGAATACAAAAATAGAGGATGTAAGAGAATACTACCTATTAAGTATACACCAGATTTTATTGGCGAAGACTTTATAATAGAAACAAAAGGTAGAGCTAATGAATCATTCCCTATGCGATGGAAGCTATTTAAGCAATTAGTTACTAATCAATTCCCTGGGTATACGATTTATAAACCACAAAATCAAGCAGAATGTCAAGAGACAGTAAGGTTAATCCTTTCGAAGCAAAAAGGATAGCAAGGCAAAAATACGCTGAGCGCCAAATTGAAAAGTTCATTAAATGGAGCTGGGAGATTAAAGGTAGGGTAAGATCTACAGATATAGAAAAATTACATAAACGATATAAAATAGAATGTTATGCAAATTAAAGACGAAGACAGTAAAGGATGGGCGTTATCACTAGGACTTTATCCTGGTATATTATTAGGGTTTAGAACATATAAACAAGTAGATATGATAACGCATGTGCTATACATACCGTTTGTAGACTTGGCTTTAGAAATAGATTTATAATGTCAGAAGATATAGAAACTCAGTTTCATACCATAGATCTATTCGTTAGAGATATACTCGACGATATGAAAACAGTAAATAAATCAACAACAAAACCTGTCATGCTAGCTCATATGAGTGCATGGCAGAATACGTTAGAAACAATTAAATACATAATAGATATATAATGGGATTATTTGACGAGAGAATTGCTTACAAACCTTTTGAGTATCCAGAATATTACACTGAAGGTTGGCTAAAACAAGCTCAGGCTTTTTGGCTACATACAGAAATATCCATGCAAAGCGATTTAAAAGACTGGAATGAAAAATTAAATGAGAAAGAAAAGCATTTAGTTGGTAATATACTTCTCGGCTTTGCTCAAACAGAATGTGCAGTATCAGATTACTGGACACAAAAAGTTGTTGGTTGGTTTCCTAAACATGAGATACAGCAAATGGCTATGATGTTTGGATCACAAGAAACAATCCATGCAGTAGCTTACAGTTACTTAAATGAAACTTTAAAATTAGAAGACTATGAAGCTTTCCTCCACGAGCCAGCGACTGCTGAGAGGTTTAATAACCTGGTTGCTTATAATGGTAGTAACCGCACTGGTATTGCTAAGTCCCTTGCTGTATTTTCAGCATTTGCCGAAGGCGTATCCCTTTATAGCGCTTTCGCTGTTTTGTACAGTTTCCAATTACGTAATTTACTTAAGGGAATAGGGCAGCAAATGAAGTGGTCTGTAAGAGATGAATCCCTGCACAGTAAAATGGGTTGTCAATTATTTAGGCATATGTGTGAAGAGGATAGTCAGTTACTTGAATTGTGTCGCGAGGATATCATTAAATCAGCCGAGGCGATGGTTAAGCTAGAGACTAATTACATTACCAAGATGTTTGAAAAGGGTGACATAGAAGGCATCAAGTCAAACGATTTAAAGCACTTTATAAAGAAAAGAACAAATGAAAAACTTGTTGAACTTGGGTATGTCGACTTGGGGAACTATTTCGCGTATGACACTAAAGCAGCGAGTAATCTTGATTGGTTTTACCATCTTACCGGGGGCGTTACCCATACTGATTTTTTTGCGATTAGGCCGACGGATTATTCCAAGGCGGGTGAAGATGAGGATTATGAAGATATTTGGTAAACTAAAAACAAAACAAAATGAAAGAACAAACACTAATTAACATGAAGCATGATATGGGAAAGCTAGCTGAAGCTATGCATAATACCATAAGAGATTTAGTAGGTTTAAACACCCTAACTCAAGGCTTATTACAAACAGTTAAACTAATGCCAGGGTATGAAGATGCTATACACGAACTTACTACAAAAATTGCTGAGACTGAGCCTGTAGAACCCAAAATAGATAAATAAATAAAATATGTGGAATGAATAAAGCAAGGCCTATAATTTTAAGACTATACAAAAACGATAATTTAACAGAAGAAGAGGTTAACATTTTGTTAGATTGTATAGATAATAAAAATAATTATTATACTCAACCAGTTCCAACTAAGGTTGATTGGACTTACAGACCAGACGAACAACCTCGATGGACACTAACAAATAATAATAATATTTAAAATATGTGGAATGAAAACTGGATTAAAGGAGAAGATTACCCTGCGTGGGGTGATACAGACGTATACAAGAAGACAATATCCGGGGGATATCTATTTGACGGAGAGAGTCCTAAAGAAGCATACCAAAGAGTCGCTAAAACTGTTGCTCGTAGGCTTTATAAACCGGAACTTGCTGAAACCTTTTTCAAATATATTTGGAATGGTTGGTTATGCTTGGCATCTCCTGTACTTAGTAATACTGGTACTGACCGTGGGTTGCCTATTAGCTGTTTCGGTATTGACGTAGCAGATAGCATACAAGATATTGGGAGTAAAAATTTAGAAATGATGATGCTCGCTAAGCACGGTGGTGGCGTTGGTATCGGTATTAATCAAATTAGGCCAGCCGGAGCTAAAATAACAGGTAATGGAACATCAGACGGAGTCGTACCCTTTTGCAAAATATACGATTCAACAATACTTGCCACAAACCAAGGATCAGTTAGAAGAGGAGCTGCTTCTGTTAATATCAACATTGAACATGCCGACTTTGACGAGTGGCTTGAAATCAGAGAACCTAAAGGAGATGTTAACAGACAGTCGCTTAATCTACATCAGTGCGCAATTGTTGGTGATAAGTTTATGCGTAGACTTGAACAAGGGGATAAGGAAGCTAGAAATAGATGGAGTAAACTTCTTAGAAAACGAAAAGCAACTGGAGAGCCGTATATTATGTTTAAAGGGAATGTTAACAAAGCAAATCCAGAAGCATATAAACAAAATGGATTAAAAGTGCATATGACGAACATTTGTTCTGAGATAGCACTACACACTGATGAAACACATAGCTTTGTATGCTGTTTATCATCACTAAATTTAGCAAAATATGAAGAATGGAAAGACACTAATCTTATACACGACGCCATTTGGTTTCTTGATGGAGTTATGGAGGAATTTATTCAACGCGCCAAAGGTCTTAGAGGATTCGAAAACACTATTCGATCTGCACAAAAAGGGAGGGCATTGGGCTTGGGTACCCTCGGATGGCATACCTACTTACAGGAGAAAGGTATTCCTTTCGAAGGTTTACTTTCTCAGTTTGAAACTAGGAAAGTTTTTTCGCAAATCAAAATTGAAAGTGAAAGAGCCTCTAGAGCGCTTGCTGAGGTGTATGGTGAACCTCTTTGGTGTGCTGGTACTGGTATGCGTAATACTCATCTTCGGGCTGTCGCTCCTACTGTCTCTAATAGTAAGCTTTCCGGTAACGTTAGTCCAGGCATTGAACCGTGGGCTGCGAATGTATTCACGGAACAAGGAGCCAATGGAACATTCATAAGGAAAAACCCTACGCTTGAACAAGTATTGGAAGATAACGGTTTGAATACTGGTGATATATGGAATAAAATATTAGCTGATGGCGGATCTGTGCAAGATATTAAAGAGCTTGATGATGTTCTTGTTGGTGATCACGATATACCTGTTAAAGAGGTTTTTAGAACTTTTAAAGAGATTAATCAGTTAGAACTAGTTAATCAAGCAGGATTAAGGCAACAGTACATAGATCAATCAGTTAGTTTGAATCTTGCGTTTCCTTCAGAAGCTACTCCTAAATGGTTAAACAAGGTTCATTTTGAGGCATGGAAAAAAGGTGTTAAAACTTTGTATTACACAAGAACTGAAAGCGTTCTACGTGGAGACATTGCAGCTAATGCAATGAATGAAGACTGTCTAGCTTGTGACGGCTAAGCAAACTAATAGGTTTACAAAATAAATAAAAAGTAAACTAATAGGTTTACAAATAAAAAAGGCTCTCGTAATTGAGGGCCTTTTATTATTTATTATATTTGCTACTTTGCATTTAGCATTTTTTTCTTTTCTTAGCTTTCTCTTCTAGTCTAATAGCTTTGTCTTCTTGCTTAGCGGCTCTTTTAAGTAAGCGATCCGCTCTTCTATCTCTTCCTTCATCTACAGCTTTTCTTCCCTTAGCCGCATTCTTTTCAGATCTTGCGTATAATCTCTCAGAGCGAGCTGTTTGCTTAGCAGGAGATCCAATGTGATAGCCATTGTTTCCTTCTATACCTAATCCTTGTGGACCTATTCCTTTTGTTCTCATATTTTACTTTTTAGTTGTTTTACTCCATCTCGCTTTAAACCCTCGAATATCTACATGCGTAAATGTATTGTATTTACCTACACCACCCATCTTAAATCTTTCGTTTTTCATTAAGTCGTTAACTGTTTCTGCAATTTCGCTAGGGCTTTTCGTTTCAGACTTTACGTCAGCAGCTTTACCTGTTAAATGCTGAGAATTAGTAGCCCCACCTACGTCAGCGTTATGAGCTTTACATCTATATGCGTTAGTAAGGTCTAGTTTACCAACCTCATCCCTCAACACCTGTAGGTTTTCAGCTAGTTCCATTATGTTGTTCTTAACAAATTCAGGCATAGTACAACCACACTTGCATTCAAATTCCGATAAATTAAAGTTCTTAGTTAGTTTTGTCATTAATCTTCTTTTTTTATTCTAGCCCATTTAGATATTGTATAACCTATGGTAACTAGTAGTAATATTAATTTTAACCAATCTTCTATTTGACTAAAAGTAGCTAACCCCATTACAGATCCGTTTATCATATATATTCTTAAGTTATCGGTCATGATCATTTATTTATTGCATTTACAGTTACCTCCGCAGCCACAACCCGGGGTTGCTGGATCTGGATTATAATCAGGAACCGCAGCCCCTGTTCCATCTGGACTTACTGATATTTTCATACCTTCCTTAGCTGTTAAACCTACTCTAGCTTGTCTAATTTTTGTTGTGATTGGTGTTGACATTATTTTTTATTTTTTGTTAATCTTGATCTTAATTTTTCTCGTCTTTTAGCTAAAGCTTTTTTCTTTTTTTCCGCTATCTTTTCTCTTCTTTCTTTAAGCTTTTCTGCCGCGGATAAGTTAGCTACTCGTTGTTTCTCTTTTTCTTTTTTAGCAGCTCTAGTTCTTTTAGCTTTTTCCTTACCTTCTATTTTTCTCTTAGCTTTACCTTCAAGCTTTATAAGATCAAACTCTTCATTCTTAGCACCAACGTTCCATGTTCTCCAACCTAAAGCTAATGCTATTCTTTGAAACTTGCTATTTCTGTCGTCCAACATTTCTCCTACACTCCTAGCTTCCGCTAAAGCTCTATCAAGTGGTACATTAAAAGCAGCAGAAGATAAGTTAGCTATTATAGTATACGTTGATGATGGATTAAATTTACCATCTATTGTAACATCCCAAGGATGCTTCGCTATAATATCCCTATCAAATTGCCGTGTCTGAATGCTTGAATAAACTTTTCTAAGTTTAGAACCTATTGCTGGTGCTAGGTTTGCTAGTTCAATAATTGTCTTGGTTTGATCTCCTGTAAAACCTTTCTCGTCTTCTCTTTTCCATATAGAGATCGAATTCTTTAAAGTAGTAAATATAGCTCCGTATATTCCAGTACCTCGTATAATCGAATCAGTCATACCGTCTAATATACCAGCAGCTTTCTTTTCTATAGCTTGATTCTTTTTGTCTTCATCTTCCTCATCTTCTTCTTCGAATCCAGGTATTAATGCAAACGCTGTTTTTGACAATGCGTTAAACAAAAAGTTTTGTATAGCTCCGTAATAAAGTATCTTGGATATATGTGTCTTTGCATCCCCACGTCCATTTATAAGGTCCTGGCCAGACTTTTTCATAAGTCTAGTGTATTGCATCGTTGTGTTTTGAAACGACAAGATAAGACGTCCCGCAACGCTTCGCTGTTGTTGAGACACTAATGCAGGATCACCTGACTGCTGAGCTTCGTCTGACAATTTACTAAAATCTTCAAAAGCTTTTGTTTCTGCTTCTTTTAAACTAAGACCTTGCTTCTTGTAGGTGTTAATTCTGTTACGATACAAAGTAGCACCACCCATCGAGATAGCAAAACTATCTGCAATCTGCGTTGGTGTAAAACCTATCTTTAGTATATATGAAATAACAGCTTGAGCTTTATCCTGTGAATTCTTAGCAGCATTGGCAATTTCAGCTTCTTGAACATCTGATTTCAAACCACCTCTACGTTGCTTTAATTTATCCGAGTTAAAGATTGTTACAAAGTCTTTCCAGTATTGTGGTTGATTTGCAAACGCTATTGCCGCTTTAGCTGGATTGTTATCAGACCAGTTTATAAAGTTAGCCGCAGAAAGAGTTTGCAGTACCGCAGATCTTCTGTTAAAAAACATTATTGTACCAATAGAGCTATTAACCCAGTTCATCCATTTACTAGTTATAGCGTCACCACTTTGGTTTGGGCTATTACTACCGGACTTCATTGCGTATATAGAGTTCTCAATAGCTTTCCTAGAAGCTTCTCCATACAGCGCTTCTACTTTATTTAGATTCTTTTCGCTAAATATAATATCTACATTCTCAATGAATTCAGCTAAGTATTCTTTTCTATTTGTTTTTTCAGTTAGGTTATTCAGGTCACTTAAGGTCGTCTGAGCCATCCAATATTCGCTAGGAGCTGGCCACACGTCTTTCTTAGATACCATTAATAATCCATCCGCAAAACTACTTAATTCAGGATCATTAGCTACAAGATCGTTTAATTTCTTGTTGTCTCTTTTGGAAAGTCCAGGCACTTCTTCTCCTGCTTTATTCCATAAGTAAACTCGAACAGCAGCATCATAAGTATACTGCTCACCTGCTATTAGTTTATTTAGTTTCTTTCTAACTGGCTTAAAGGTTTTAAGTAAAGCCTTCGTATCCTCTTTAATCACTTGTCTTGCTGACTCTAAAGCTGCAATACCTTGGAAATAAGGATCCATTAAACTTTCTTCAAAAAACTTTTGGTCAGCTTCACCTTGCTTTCCTTTACCAGCAAATTTGTATTGAGTTAGCCCTCTAAAATCTTCTGCTGATGGAGATATAAAGAATTTAAACTTACCTGTTTTTTTACCTCTTCTCTGGGCGGTTGCTTTAGAAAACTCTTTAAACGATTCCACACCTTTTTGGCGTTCGATCATATCATTAAACTTAGTGTCTAAGCTTTGTGAAAACTTAACCTTAGCTAACTGAACTTTACCTTTAACATCGAAAGTGTCTAAAGCATCTTTAACTGCTTTAACATTTCCTGTGTGATCATCAGCGAAATAAAAGTCGTTGTAGCCATCAGCTACTTTATCTATAATCCAATCAGCTTTAGCTTTAGGTGTTCCATTACCTAACCCTGTGATATTTTCTATTGGTATGTTTAATCCTACACTAGCTAGAAATTCTTGAATAGGTCCAGCAGAGTCGGCAGGTCTTGCTGTTAAAACAAATACATCCTTAGTACCCCTCTTGTCTGCTATGATTTTAGCAACCTCAAGTAAAGGGCCAGCTTGTCCATTCATTACCTTGCTGAACTCAGAGAAATCCCATTGAGCACCATTAGCTTCCATCTTACCTGCTTCTTTAGCAAAAGTAGCCGCATCAATTTTACCGGTAGTCCCATCAGGCATTGTGTATAGCACATTACTTTTTGTACGAGCTAACGTATCGTCGAAATCAAATACCCTTATTTTTTTAGGTGATTGAGACCACTTAATACTTCTAGCATTATTGATAGCCTTTTGCTGAGTCTCAACGGTTTTAACCTCTTTAAAATCAATAGCTTTGCTAAATTTTATTTGATTTTTTATAGCCTCAGATCTTGAGTCCACTAATTCTTTAGCAGGTCTTAAGTCATAAGAGTAGACAAAAGATTGATCTGCTTCAGGAAGTAAGTATATCCTTAAATCTTTGTAAGGATTATTTTTACCAAAAACATCAACAAGATCTAACGTTTCTCTATTTTCTAGCCATTGATCATGGAATTCTAAAATCTCATCCACTTTAAAAGCCAGCTCTTTGTCTGTGTTATTTTCAAACCCAAGTTCTGCAATTTCGAACATGCTAGTACCATTATCAGCTAAGTGCTCGCCTTTCATGTTTCCTTGAGGACCATCTTTAAAGGTTATGTACTTTAGACCTGTTAAAGATCTAAGTCCAGCTGTTGCATTAGTCTGAGCTTGTAGTATACTTATAAAAGACTGAGGAGAAATACCACCGTCCTTAACAAGATTTACTAGATTTGTTATTATGTAATTAGCTAGTATTTTGTTTTGAGCATTAGCAGCTTCGATCTCTGGTATTAATTTTTTGTATTCCTCTATTTTCTTATCTGCAGTTATATCCTTGTTTAAAATTCTGCTTATTTTACCCATAACTCCAGTTTTAGAATTCATAGGTGAAATATCCTCTAATCTTAAATCAAGTGGAAGGTTTTTACTTTTAGGTTGGTCTTCTTTTAGCTTAACTAAAAAATCATAAAAATCGCCAGTAGCGCCAGGTATAACCTCTCCAGTCTCTTTATCCTTCTTTGAAGCCGCAGAATCAAGTAATCTATTGAAGAAACCAAGCCCATCATAACCTATGATATTAGTTACATCTGAACCTAAAGCGTTCGCTACAACTTTCATGTCTTTAGCTAAAGCTTTCCTAACACTTATGTCACTCTTGCTAGTGATAGCTCTTTTAACTAAGTCTTTAACGCTTTGAGGTATAACTTCTGAAGCTTGTATAGACTGCAAGAATCTAAGCTCTTTACCATCAGGAACTAACCCTTGGTCAAAAGCGCTTCTAACAACTTTACCAACCCCATCAAATTCACTGCTCTTGTATATTTCGTCACTAAGTAATATTGTACCGTCAGCGTCTACAACTTCTTCAAAACCTATGTCTAAGCTTTTTCTTAACAACTTACTCGCTGCTTGTCTAAATTTAGGAGAAGAAATAGAAAACTTAACAGTGCCTCTTTCAGATTGTCTAGCTATATCTTCTACAAATGCATCAGCTAAAACTACACCTAAGGCTGCTTGATTGTTTTCAAAAGCTTTACTTACTTCACTATTTTCGTCTTGTAATTCTTTGTTGAATATCTCTAATGATATTTCTTCAGCTATAGCTTTAGCCATAGACTCTTTCTTACCTCGTATAGGAGCTCCTGAGGTCATCTTACCATCAGCATCTATACTTACATCCTGTAATACAGATCCAACGAAGTCAGCGTCGCTTAAAGCAGTCGCTATATTAGGCAATCTTCTAACAATATCGCCACCCGCGGTCTTACCAGATTTATTTGTCGATGTTTTTTCTCTGTCTATAGTTTTGCCTTGCCAGTCGCTAGTGAAATTTGGAACGAATATAAAATCTCCATAAGAGTCTTTAATTCTAGTACCATCTTCGTTTACTTTATAAGCACCTCCTACGGATTTTTGTATAGCTTTAGGAATTGCTCCCATAAGCCAAGTAGTTGTCATGTTCTCTAGTATAGCCTTCTTATTCTTTAGTAACCACTTTTGTAGTTGAGCGTCGGCTTTTCCACCCATGGCCTTCTTAAGATCAATATCAGCTTGTTTACCCATTGCTTTTTTTACTTCAGCAATTAAAGGCGAAACAGATTTGTTTATAGATACTTTAGTATCAAGTTTAGATTTTAATACTTTTACAACTTTAGTTAATTTACCGCCAATTTCTTTAATAGTAAAACCAGGTAAAACGCTACTGTCGATTAGTTTCCTAAATTTAGGTCTATCTTTTTTAACAGCATCATCTTCAGCAATTTTACTCTGTGCTTCTTTAGTATCTAAATCTGTAGTTTTCTTAGCGGCTTCACTTTCTTTGAATAAGGCTTTTTTAGCGTCTAACTTAATAAAATTTGTGTTAGCGAATATAAACTCCCCAAAAGTAATAGGCTCTTTGTTGCCTGCTTTCTTTCTTTCTGCTGCTGGATCATAGTTAACTAATCGATCTTGTATTCCCGCTATAGCTTTTTCTCCAACTTCTTTACTAGGTGATTTTGACTTTATGTAATTGCTAATAACACCGTTTGGTAATGTAGCATTGTATATAGGATTAAAAACTTTAGGTGAAAAATAGTCTGCTTGAGTTTTAACACTAGGTGGAACTAAATCGTTAATTTCGTTTAAAACAGATTTAGGTGATTTTAGACTAGCGGCTGTTTTAGTAGATATGCTTTCTCCTTCAGAAAATTTTTGTAGTTGCTTAGATAATTTAGCTTTAGAAAAATCTCTGTTGTAGTCTCTTATGAAATTTACAACATCTTTAGACGTCTTGAACTTAACTTTTCTAATACCTAATGAATTAGCAGCTCTCCTTATTATGTCACCTATTTTAGATGCAATAGTTTCATTTACTGTAACCTCATCATTTTTCAATGCTTCTGAAAATGTAGTCAACACCTCTTCAAAGAAATCTGCTTCATTAAAGTCTTTAGTAGGGTCAGCTAGCAACTCGGCATATTGAGATATTCTACCTCTTAATTCAGGACTGCTTAATTCTGGGTTGGTGTTTATTTCTTTTAATAATAACGACCCCATTGTTGTAGCTAATTCTGGGTTACTAGCGAAAGCTTGCTTGAGTACCTTGTGTAAAAACTCGTGTTGCCCAGTGGTAACAACCTTGTCTTCTAAAGCTGAATCTTTGTTTATTACTAAATATTCTTTGGTAGGGTCATTTATATCCGGAACAAATGCTCCGTAATTAGATTTATTCGCTTCTGCATATTCTTCTGTATTCCCTTGCTCAATCAAAAAAGCTTTTAATTGTTCGTCTGATGTGCTTTTGTCATTAGTTTCAAAAACTTTAAGTTCGCTCTTGCCATCTATTTGAGTAAGTAACGTTTGTACTTTCAATATGTCTTGGTCAGCACCAGCTTTAGCGAGTATAGCATTTTTTTCCCCATTAAGCTTGTTGTATTCTTCGTTTTTTGTTTCGAGTAATCCAGCTTTAATATCGTCGCTTACAGAAGTATCGTCATTTATTTCAGACCACTCCGCTTGTACTTGCACCTTACTTTTGTCTATAGCGATGAGCTCAGTTTTTTGGCTATCAGTTAAACCGTCTACGTTGTCTAGCTGCTCTGTTATGATGTCAGTATTTGCTTGTTGGATTTTTGCACTAGAATCTTTTAAAGACTTCTTAACTGAATCAGATAAATCTGGTTTAGTTAACTCTAGCTCTATTTTGTTAAGCATTTGGACATTAGCAAATATACGAGGTTTCATATCCTCCTTTGCAAACGGAGATAGCATCTTAGCTCCAACTACAGGAGCCTTATATATAACACCACTCATAAACGCACCGGAAGCTGTAGCATTAGGAACTCCGTCCCATATATGTACGTTTTTATTGTCTAATAAAAATATGTCGGTAATGTTATTACCAAGCGTATTAATACCTTCTGCAAGACCCTCGCCTGCAGTATCTAGAAAGTAATTCTTGTTTAATATTCTGTCATTTATGTATTCCGTCGCTGCTTTTTGAACAGAGTTATTCTTTTTGAAAACTGTTTTTATGCCTTTTAATTGACCTAAACTTACTTTTTCTGTAGCGTACTCCAGTGTTCCAACTATAGCAGGTGCAGCAAACATTTGCCATCCGGTATATTGAGCTTCTCCGTTTTCAATTGAACTCATCATGTCAGAGTATTTCCCACCAGCTGAGCTAGATGACATAATTCCTAACGAAGCCGCTGGAGCAGCAACCATAAGTACTGTATTAAGCGCTTGATTACTTACCATATCGGTTCCCCAATAAGCAAAATCATCCCATGAGTCTATATCCCCTACATCTATAGGCTTTGCTACACTATTTCTAAACGCTTGTCCTGCTTCTTGCAACACATCGCCTCCAAAATCAAGATAACCTGACATCCTAGTGGCTGTTTCTTCAGGGGAATTACCTGTAACTATTGATTCTGCACTAACAACCAACCATTCAGGAACATTTAGTATACCTCCAATAGTTTCACCTACGGTAGCAGCAATATTAGCTCCTATTATAGACGTGTTCTTATAACTACGCTTTGCAATATCAAGTATAGCTTCATTCTCTGCATTTTCGTACGCTAAACTCTGTATGTCGTTTTGAAAATATTCTTCGTACTTCTGGTTTGCTACTACTATGTTGTCTGCAAGATATTTGTCACGAGCTTGGGCTGCTGCGATTTCCTCATTTGTATTATATTCCGCTGTACGCAAAGCAACTCTTTCGTCCTTCATCAAAACCATAGCGTCAACCATAATTTGAGCCTTAGCTTGATTAGCCTTTATTTTAGCAACATTACCTTTTATAGCCTTCTTAGCAACGTCTTCAATATAGTCTAAGTTAGCTCCAACGGAAGTCTCTTTTAAAGAACTCTCATTTTCTCTAGCATAAGCCTCCAGGTTGTCTGCATAGTTCGTTCTTTGCTTATCTGTTACATACAGCTTATTTGCTAGCTTTAATACCTCTGCTTCTTTTGATCCAAAAGGATTATCACCAGTACCCCTTTTAACATTAAGTCTTTTGCTGGCTTCGTTAACAAATGTATCGTATTCTTCATTCTCCTCTACTACCGTTACAGCTCTACCATAAAGACCACCTGTGTTTATATATGTTTTAGGTCTATCAGCGTAAGGTACAAACAACGCATTGGCTTCTGCTTGATGCTCCTCATTCTGTGCTTCGGTATTACTAAAGTTAACCTTTAAATCGCTCATAATTTTACGAGCAACTTCGGAACTAGTGGTTTTCTTCTTAGGCTCTTTAATACCCTCTACCCCAATACTAGCAGGATCCCATTTGTTAGCTAATACATACTTCTCAAATGTATCTGGTTTTAGTCTGTTGTATTTATCTCTAGGGTTTTCTTTAACATCTTGTAAATAGGTATCCTCAAAAATTCTACCACCACTTTTCAACTGAATAAATCGCCTGCCTAAATTTTCTTTTTCTTCTGGATTGTCAAAATCATAATCAATTGGCTCACCAAAAGTTATGCCATCGTTATCCTTTGGTAATTCCGAAGAACCATTTTCCGCACCTAAATCCGTATTCCCTGACTCCACATTTGGATTCGTAATTGTAGAGTCTGTCTTCTTTCCCGGCACTAAAACAGCGCCACGTCTAGTTACATATTCTTCAAAAGTTATACCGTTCTGCTCCGCTGCTAACTTTATAGTAGATGCAGGTACCTCTTTATTATTTATTTTGTATATTGGATCTGTTGATGCCATATTTAATTTTATTTAATTGTTTAATCCCATTACGTTTAAATCTAATCTGTCTATAACTTCGTCTCGTGAGAACTTTTTAGTAACATACTCTCCGCCTGGACCTATTTCTTCAATTGGAAACCCAGTAGCGTCTTTTATTATGTAGTAACCAAAACCGCCACCACCAATCATCTGAGCAGATAACTTATTACCTTGAGTTCTAGCTGTGATTTCTTTACCACTTTCAAGCAGTTTTAGTTTTTTATTCATAGCGTTTGCTTGGAATTGCTGAGCAGGACTCATTGTCGCTATAGTTGCTTTGTTTCGTTTTGCTTTATATTCTCTTGAGCCATCTGCAAAAGCTTGATTTCTAGCTACAAGTAGTCTGGATTTTACGTTTTCCCTCGCTTGCTCTATAGTTATATTCCCGGCATCTAAAGCGTTTCCTACGTCATCTAGTTTTACTTCCGACTTAAAGTCGTATATGATAGATCTTAAGGTATCTTCGTTTTGCAAAGCGCTGTCTAATGACTGATTGTATGAATCTTGCGCGTACTGATTATCGTTTTTGCCACTAGCTCCGTTGTTGTAAGCGTTTTCACTCACTTTGTTTAAGCTATTTAAAAACTTAGTGTCTTTGACAAATGGTTCAGCCATGTCTCTATAATCTATAACATTGCCGTCAACTTTAAAACCGATGTTTCCACCTTCTTGTATTTGAAAAGGAGAGTCATAACGAGAATCACTTCTACCGTCGCCATCTCCATCGTAAAAACCATAAGCGATCATAGACTCTCTGGATCTGCTAGGATCATTACCGTTAGAAAACAAACCTTGCTGCATTGCGGAAGCATAATCTATTTTTCCTTTTTTGTAAGCACCTAACTGAGAAGCTAAGTTAGAGAAACTATTGTTAACCCCTTGCATAATATCAACCGCTTCTAAATATTCTGGAGATGTAGCATCTTTAAACTGAGCTGCTCTCTTTGCTGCGTCAGCGTACTTTGAACGCTCCACAAGTAAAAATTCGCGCATAGACTTAGTTTCAGCAGGGGTAAAGCTAGTGAAATCCATGTCGGTCTTCATCTTTGCCATGTACCCGTTAACTTTCTGCTGAATAGATTCGTTTGCTTTTGTTCTAGGAGGGGTTTGAGTTGCTAAAACAGTAGAGTCTCCCGCTGCAATCCCCGCTCCGATCGCGCCGCCTACATCTAAAAATTTCTTGCTTGTTTGAGCAGCTCCTTGTATTAATGCGTTGTTTGCCATATTACTGTTACGTTAAATCCTGTGTTGTTGTTGCGGGTTGCATACCGAACATGTTCTGCCAGAAGTCGCCTCCTTTAGCTAAGCCTGGTATTTGTGGTAAAACTCCTGCTGCCATACTACCAACACCGCCTAGTATAGACTGCGTAGCTTGTTGCTGAGCTGCGTTTGCGGCACCTAATCTTTGCTGAGACATTCCAAGCATAGTATCTGTTTTGTCTTTTTCAGCAGCTCTAGAAGCATAAGCTCCTTGAAGTTCTTGAGACTGCAGCTGACCGGCCATTTGTCTTTCTGCCATTTGATTACCGGCTTCTTGCTGCCCAATGCTAGCTGATGCACTTTGTGCATTTTGCGCTTGTTGGTTAGACATTGATTGTGCTAATGCTGCGATACCTGAACCACCTGCTGCACCTTGAAGAGCATCCATAGTGTTTGCCATACCTGCTTGCTGCTGTTGGTTGACAAAGTCAGCTTGCTGCGTATTAACAGTTAAGTCTTCGTATACGTTTTCCTGATTAGTAGCCAAATTAGATGTATCCGCACCTTCCATTCTGGCTTTATTTATGTTAAATTCTTTCTGAGCCTCTCGTTGCTCTCTTCTTCTTGCTCCGCTACCTATGAGGCCACCAGCAATGCCTGAAAGACCTTGAACGGCGCTTAATATTCCTATTGGCATAATTATATTGTTTTATGTGTTATTATTACGTATTATTTGCTACTTATAAATATTTCAGAGCCTACGGAGAATAGCTCAGCATAAGCCGTTGAATCATTCTTGAACTGCATTTCAGCATAGTAGCCTCTAAGACCGCTAGTGTTAACGCTTGCTGTCTTACTGAACAATATGAAGCTAGCTGTCGTTGGTCTCACCTGAGACGAACTAATTTGGGCAGTAAAACTGCTGCCGCTAATATTCGTTATTAACCCTATTAATTTAATATCTTTACCGTTTATATCGTTCGTGTAGTAAGCAGTGTCGCCTACCTGTACAGATACATTTATAGATTTAGGGAAAGTTAAAGTTATTTCGTCCATGTGTGTTTGTTATTTATTATGGGCATAGGGATAATGTGAATATTTCTCCGGATGCATTTATCTGCATCGATCTCACCGGTTCTCCAGAAACAGATACTCTATACCAACCATTATCACCCACAAATACATTGCTAAGGCTTTGATTAGTATATACTGTTACGCCGTTAGCTATAATATTGTCTTCAAAGTAAAAGTAGTATGTAATATCAACTGATGAGCAAGCTTCAGATAAAGTGCTTCTTGAAAAACCTGCTGGGTTTGAAGACGGTGTTACGCAAGAAGGACACGTAGTTATTGCTCCTAATATTCCTGTTTGTTGTCTGTAAGTTGCCATGATTTAAGGTGTTAATCCACAATTATTAGTATCGTCACTATAGTATCCAGCTGTAGCGACTGTTGTTAAAGCTGTGTCCGAATATAAGTTGGTAGCCGTTGCTAAAGTTTCTCCAGCATTAACATATACGGTCACTGAAGTAGGTGAACCGCAACATAAATCCTGAGCTACGGTTGAATAACATAAAGTTAAGGTATCGTAGCAGGGTGCACATACCAGTGAGCTACCTAAAACTCCAGCTGTTTGTTGTCTATAATTTGCCATATATTTATTGTCTGTAAAATCCGTCTGCAGCAGGATTGCCTGAAGCGTCTAGTATTGATGTTGCTGTTAAAAATGTTTCTCCGTTAGCTATAAAGTAAGTGCTCTGAACTCCGTCGCAGCAAGCATCGGTTAAACTATAAGTAAGTACTATAGGCGTTAACGGCCCTTGCAAATAGTCGTCTAAATTAAGTACGCTAACCATATCCAAAGCCCCTGCAAAACCAACAGTAACAGCTAAATTAGCCGTTAATGTAGAAGGTATGGCTACGTTATCTATAACGAGCTTTTGATAATCAACAGCTTGAACATAATTATCACCTGTTGAAGCTAAGTTTTGATTAGACCAACCGGATAAAGGAGGCGTTAGATCAAAAACAAAGTCACTAACAGATGTTGCGGTCACGGTATACTGACGCGTTTGGTTATTAGAATAAGGTAAATATGTTTCTACATCAGCCGCTCCTACGGTTATGTCTGTATTAGAACTAGAAAATACAAAACTTAAAGTAGATTCTATATACTGATTGACTGCAAACACAGATGGTTGTCCGCTAGGTGTATCAAATGATGATGCTAAATCTCCTGTAAGCGTAAAAGTATAAACTCTATTCTCCGTGGAGGCTGGAAATATAACGGTGACTACTGTTGAGCCTGTAGCGTCAATAACCCCAGAAGTGTTTACTATATTAACACCCCCTGGCGTGTAGCTAGCTGTTAAAGCCCAATTAGCACCAGCTATACCATATATTTTGAATGATCTAGTAGTAGTTCCTCCATCTACAGGAGAAGTAATAAATGAGTATGAGGTAATTTTAATATCAGGTACATATATTTGAAACGCATTTGCTCTTAAGCAAAATACATTGCCGGTAACATTCGCTTTAGGAAAAGTATATGTAACTGTAAATACAACTTGAATTAACTGATTGCTAGCGTTATAAGTTTTAACGTTTGTTATAGTATAATTACTTGGATTACCTATACTTAATGATAATACCGGCACCGATGCAAAATAATACCCTGCCTCTGCGGCAACAGTCTGTGTAAATACAGTACTGCTGCTACCAAAAGTGCCACTGCTACTGTAAGCTAAAGGTAAAACACCTACTCCCGGCTGTGAGACATTTGATATACCGCAATTAGTTACCAACCCAGATACGCTTATTAAAGATTCCTCAGCAAAACCAGTAGAGCACACGCTTATGAATAAATCTTCAGCAGGCATTATGCTTGGGGAGTTGTAGGTTATAATGCAGCTGACGTTTAATCCGTCTTGTACAAAAGAAACACTATTAACGTAACTAGGTAACGGACTATTTGCCGTAAAATTAGAAGCTGTTAAAGTATAACCTTGATCAGGAACAAGTGATAGCGTAGCTGTTGGGTGTTCTATTGTAAAATCAACACCCTCAAAAGCCGGAAAAGTAACTATATTAACTGTGAAGTTTGTCATTTATTGTTTTTTTATTTTTTTGAATACGCTTAAGGCTCTAACGGTGGATCGCAATCAAAATCTAATTGGTTTGATACGATAAATTCAACCGGCACTGTATCCCCTGTTATTGATATTGCTCTACCAATTCCTTGAACATTAAATTCATGAGCATTAACATTGTTGTCGCAATTGCTATTGTAAAAAGTATTCAACCCTTTAACATAATTAAAGTATTTGCCCTCCTTGTTAATGAACTCCTTTATTTCCCCTTCTTGTAAATCTGTAAAGATAGAATTTGCGTACCAGCCTTTTGTTGTGTCAAAAGAAGTAGGTACTAATCCTCCTGCTTGAATTTGTGATAAGGAATACGTCTTAAGGCTAGCTCCTACAGTGTAGACATACTCTTTTGAAGCTGATCCGCTGTAATCCACAGTCTTAAATCCTTTAACAGATGTTGGCTCTTCGTTAAATACAGTGTTAAAAGAACTTTCGTAATAACTACCTAACGTAGCATGATCTGGTCCAATACCGTAAAATGTATTGTACAAAGGATTGGCTCCGTGCTCCCATATTCTACCGTTCTTAAATGTGTAGTACGTATTGTTTAAAAACGCTCCAGCTTCCGGTACATATGTTTTTCTTGAAGTAAATCCGTTCACAGCTTCTTTGAAAGATATAGTCGTACTGGATGTTGGTTTTGTATTTAAAAACTGACTACAAGAAGAATCTAGATTTGTTCTATCAAACTGTCCAGCTCCTAAAGTCTGTTTCCAGTACGGAGACAGGTTAGACAAAGATAAATTGTAGTTCATTTTTTCAACATCCCACGTACCAATCAATTTTTCATTTAACTTTAAATTGTCCTGGAAAAATCCATGCATACCATAATCAGATATTTCTGTTAAGCCATCATTAGACAATCTAATAACAGTACCTCTGTTAGAATCCGCATAGTACATTCTAAATCCAAATTCAGCAAAAGATTCTGGATTTGTTCCAATACCAAATTCACCTTGGAATGTTATTGTTTGCCCAAGAACAGCTCTGTTAGATGTAACATTAGAGCTTCCATCTGCGTTAAATAGAGCATCCTTATTAGCTAGAATCTTCATAGACTTATTCTCGCATAGAGTAACTAAGTTAGTGTCTCTAGAGTAGAGTTTCTGAATGCTACCGTATTCTGGATTTACATCTTTAGTTATAGATTCAGCTTGTATAAACTGGTTTAATCCATTAACACCCGACACAGAATTGAATATTTGTGAAAATATTAAACCATTGCTTCTATGCTCCTCGTTGTAAGGCTCATCTAATGTAGCTGATGCTTTAACCCCGTTCTCAATAACAGGTTGATTGTAATCGTCTCTAATACGATCAGATTCTACACCATTACCAAATGAATAACTATTAAAAAAGTCTAAAGAATGAATTTCACCCGCTTGATCTTTAGTGTAAACCCCAGGGACTTCATGATATATATCTAATTCTGCAGCTTCCTTAGGTTCTGTTTCGAATATAGCTGGATTATTAGTGGTAAAAGTATTACTATTACTGTCGCCTGCTAACTCTATAAACTCTATCCCTATGTATCTTTCAGAGTAGTCAGTCAAACCTGTCTCCCATTCTAAAATGCCATTTTGACCACTAACAGGATTCCATCCAAGCCCTTCCCATGTGGAATTTGCTTTTCTAAAATTTATAGTCCATCTAGTTATTTGATTTGTAGGATTGTCATACGTTCCGTCGTTTATCCAAGGCCTAGAAGCATAGTTATAACTTCTTCTCTCTATGGAATTAGTCATTTGGTATACTTGCCCATTGGGATCCGCTTTGCCGTTACCAGCATCTACAAATCTAAATAACGCTCTCTTGCTGTTTAGCTGCTCTAACAAAGCAGGATTAGACAGTGAAAGACCTCTTTGCCTCCATTGACCATATCCTCCAGCCCAGCTTATCTGCATTACATTATTTTCAGTAAGACCAGTACCAGTAGTGCCGAGTCCATCCGTTCTTATTTCATCTACAAATAACCTTTCGTTATTATTTTGAGCATCAGCTCTTGTCCAGTTGTTACCTCCTATATTGGATTCACCCCAAAAACTACCGCTAGTGTAAGTACCTTTGAGATGATACATGTAACCCAGTGCTTTCCTAACATAGTTGTTGTTATTAACATTACTAGCGCTCGCTATTTTTGCTTCTAATAAGTCATCTTGAAAAACTTTTACAAAAAATCTACCAGTAAATTCAGGTTTGTTTTGTATTTCTACCTTGATTAATTCTAGCTTTAAGCCACCTATTCTATTTGCAAATCCATATGGTTCTTGCGTAGAAGTAAAAGCCATATCCTCTCCAAAAGAAGTAGACACTGTAACTCTTACGTTGTTTCCTGTAGCGTCAAGCCCAAAAGACGATATTTTATAATAAGAACTAAATGTTGCTCCGCTTAAAACCCTCATTAAAAGACCTGATATTGTTCTAGCTTCCGCTCCAAATTGTTTATCAAAATCATCTTTATCCACCTGTACTTCATTGGTTCCAGGTATAGGGAAAGCTACAATGTCAAATTCAGTATCCATGCTACCCATAGAAAGCTTTGTTTCTTTTAGGTACTGAGGAGCTTCGTTTTCTATTGCTATAATCTTATATCTAGCATCTTCAGTAACAGGCTCGGCATTATCATGTCCTTTTTTAAGTATGATAAATGTATCCTCGTCAACTTTATTTCTTTCAGCAGAAGGAAACGATAACCAAAGATTCCCATCTTCAGCATCATAGAATCTATCTAACGCTAAGTTGTAATACTGCTGAGATGTTTCTTTTACATAATATTTAAAATATGGAAACTGGTTTGTTTGATCATAGTAAGGAATTAATGAAGAATTCCCTCCAGGGCTAGATCCTAATTGCGCTGTTAGTTTTGTAGAAAAAGCAGCGTTAGTTTTAGGTATATATACAGAAGCCTTATTACTTGTAAATACTGGAGTTGTTCTACCATATTTATCCATATAAGCAACCCCTATTTGATATGTTCTTATAGACTTAGCGGATTCAGCAACTTGCTCTCCGTCGATACTAACTCCTTTAGGAGCTCCTTCAGGTGTTAACTCCGCTGACACTGTTCTGGAAATTTCACCTACTGAAATATAAGTTGAAAAAGGAGTGCCGTCTTCATTCAGTAAATTAAAATTCTGAGTGTAATTACCGTATATTAACCTATTAGCTGTAACCTCTTGAGCTAACGCTTTTCTTGGAACGTTATCATAAGGCCTTAGTAATTGGTTAGCGTTAACTACAGATGTTATTATTTCGCTTTCTATTTCAAAAGTGTTTGCAATCCATTCCGGATCTTCGTTGGTAAACGTATCTACAACGTATACATTGGAATTGTTAGTAGCTTTGTATAAGATATCAACCGCTTTAACATCTGGATATATAGCTGCATCCGGCCTCCACTCAGATATATTAAGCTGCCTTATATTGTTAACCATACCTAGGTTGTAACCTTGCTGTGGAGAATAATTAAATTCGCCAGGTATAAAAGCAGGGTTAGAGAAAGGGGAGAATGCAGATAATTCGTTGTTTGCATATTTATACCTATAACCGAATCTTGCAAATCGCATTTCAAAAAATGGAGTTTCTTGCTCTAAGGTTACGTCAAATGTTGTTGGATCTAAAGTTTGGCTTTCGACTCCTTCTCCTACGGAAAGAACTGTTACCACTGCTCCAGTTTGAGGCGTGCTTACAGATTGAACTTCTACTCTAATAATGGCATCTGGATCCAATGGATCGTTCTCTGCGTTAGTAAGTATAAGTATATCACCTTGCTCGTATGTTGGAAGGCTATTTGATACCCAAGTTAAAGCTTGAGGTCCGCTCTCGGGAGTCATAGGTACTACTGTACCAACAGGTGCTCCAGCTGGTGTTTCTGTAAAAGCGTATGTTGTTACCGTATCTACAGGGCCGCTACGTTTAGTAGAGCTAGCTTCAATAGTAGGTGGATTGAGCGGGTATCTTTTTATAACAGTTAAATCAGACTCTATAAAGTCTCTATTATATATTTGTGAATGTGTTATAAAATTTGCAGTAGAGTTGACCCAGTCTTTTATAGTTATCTTCTTAGGCTCTGTTTGATTGTCTGTCCACATTAATATACCTTCAAGGACATTGATACCTGTGATTAAATAATCTGAGCTAAATTTTAAAATATTTTGAGTATCTACAACTAAAGGTTGGGTTAGCTTTGTTACAGTATTGTAAGAAGCTATAATGCTAGTAGTATCTGAAGCAATGAACCAATATATTTCATCGGAGTTCTCATCTGCTTTTGCTCCAATACATACTGGATTGCTTAGTGTGGATATATAGTCACCAGCAGGCCATGTGGTAAATGCTCCGGTCACTGCGTTAACTGACTTGTTAAGCAATTCTAAATTACCCTTTAAGTTTTGGAATGCTCCAACTTGAGATGTTTCAGAAGAAGCAAGCTCTAAGTTAAGAGCATCTCTATATTCACCATTAGGAACTAATCTCTCATCGAGATCTTTATTCATTTTACCTTTAGTAAATGTATGTGTTAATTCCGGCATATATATTAGTGTTTAATCCACTTGGATTGGTTTCTCATTACTTGAACAATTAATTCAGACTTTAATTGAGATAATCTTATTTTAGCGTTTCTTCTAGCTGCTGCTAATTCTCTTTTATACCTAGCTACTAAGTACTCTTGAGTGTTCGCTCTAGTAGATAGTACAGCGTGGAGTATGTATTTGTATATAGCGTCTACAGCAAACTTATGAACAACCATATCTTCGTCAGATCCTAACCCGTCGCTTATGTACTTTAATGTTATTAGTTTTCCCCTAAGGTCAGAACTGAATCTAATTACGCCATTTGCATTATCTATATAAAAAGTACCATTTGCTTGAGCTAATTCTGGATCTAAACCGTATCTTCTACCATAAGCGTAAAGCCCTAGTAGATCTGGATTGTTTATATTAAATGCACTGTTAGCATTAGAAGCTCCGCTTGTAGATCTTTCATTCCACCGCTTTAGAGTTTCTGACTTCTCGGCTTTTAAAATGTTACCATTTTGATCGAACGTGTATTCATAATCTGTGTCCTGAAGCGGTGCACTGGGATTACTAGTTATGTTTGTTCTATATATAGGTCTTTCAATACCTTGAGTATCTGTCCATGATAACTTAGTGAAGTTAACATAATCTTGTGGTAACACAAAATATAAACCTGGCGGTACGTCTATTTCAATAGATTTATCTTGAGGAAGCATGTCAAAGCTAAACTCTTGAATAGCGCGCATAGCATGAAATTGAACATCCGTTCTTTTTACTTTTGAAATATTCTTATCCTCGCCAACATAAGCTACCATAAAGGTATTTATGATATCATTAATAGGTACAAATTGATAACCTCCGTAGTCTTCATCGTGACTATCCCAAACGCCATCAGGGCCTAAATAGTATTCTTCCTGTGTTTTATCTATAAGTCCCATATATTATGATTTTTCTTGTTGGTTATTTTGAGCGCCCATCCCTGCTGCTACTTGATACATTTGAACATCTTGTACGGATAATCCAGCGAATTCTAATATTTTTGTAACTAGCTCCGTTTCCTCTGATGGATGTAATTCAAAATCAGTTGACACAGTAGAATCGTATAGCGCTTCCCCATAGACCATTTGGTAGCCCCAGGCAGCTTCTGCTGGTTTTCTAATGTAATTGCACTTAACATCATTTAAAGTCACTTCAGCGGCTCCGTATACCTTGTAGCCTGAAGTACTAGCTACAAATACAGGTCTTGAGTTTGTTGGTTTTGTCATTCCTGATTGGGCTACGTATAAATATTCATTATAATTTATACGCTCCGCTTCTACAGGAACTTTTGTTGTAACCACTGTATTTGGTGTTGGGTACAATGATTTTGTAGTAATTGTATTCTCGTAAACTATAGATCCTATTCTATACAGATTAGCGGGTGGGTTCCAATAGTTATTAGACCACACCATATCTGCAGTAGTTTCAAATATGTTTATTTTTTCGTTAAGGACGTTAAGCATGTCTGAGAATTCAGTATCATTACCTGAGATTCTTCCGAACTGGTTAATATCATAAAAGTATTGTTCAAATATATCTAATTGTGCTTGATTAGCAAATAGATTAAATTCTTGAGGTGTGACATATCCTCTTTGCTCTTTATTAAGTATTGCTAATACCCTTTGATATACAGTATCTATGCTTACAGCCATAATTTATTTTTTAATTATTATAATAATAGGCCACCTCTCGATAGCCTATTACTATAAAGGTGACTATTTAAGTCTCTTTTCTATTGCTTTGTATATTTCCATACCTTCATCGGTTTTAAAGAATGCCGCTAATGCAGAGTATGGGTGTTCGCCGAAAGGCACTGTCATTACTTTTCTACCACTCTCTCCGTATGTAAATGTTCTTTGATCCGGCGATAAAGTCAATATATTAGCTTCTACCGCTTTCGCACCAAAGCTTCTTAATTGTACGTTGTCGTCTTGGGCTAAGTCCATAAACAACTGAGGTTGGTTCCTAGCAAAAACTAGTACATCTCTTTTTAATTCTGTGGATGTTAATTCGTTAACTTTCTCTCCAAGCTCAACTCTTAATATAGCTTCAGCTTCCTCAATAGGAAGATTTTTTGCTAAATTTAAAGCAGCTAGTTCGTATTCAATCCAGTCCGCTTGATTTTGAGCAATTTGTACAGGCTTGTATTCTTCAATAATTCCATCTGCGGTGTATGGGTGATAGATCGATAGTAGTTTTTGTAAAACAACATCCTCTTTCTTTACCCTTAACATGCCGTCTCTAAATACAATTCTACCTAGTGTAACCTGTCCTTGCTGTTCGTCTACGAAACAACTTTTTTGATTGGTTGCATATCTTAATTCTCTCTGATATCCAGCGTCTTCGTCAAACCACAGTAATGCTTTTTTTGAGCTGTGCGCTGTTGGCACTGTAAATACTAAAGGCTTTTTACCTCTAGTTAACTCATATAATCTATCTTTGATGATCCAATCATCTTTCTTTGGAGCTTCGCTCACTTTTGCTTTTGCTTTTACAGCCATAATATAATATAATATAAATGTTAATAAGAGTAATAATTACCCCCGTAGTTTCAACGAGGGTAAGAATTACATTAATTTAATCTACTAAGTTGCTTTGAATAATACAAAGTTGTTAGCAGCTTGAGTACACATTGTTCTTTCTGATAAGAAGTGAACATTCATTGCATCCTCGTCACTTGTATAGTTTCCTCCAACTGAACCAGTAACCCAAGATTTCAAACGTCTGTCATCAGCTTCTGAAGCTCTATAACGGATGTGTAAGAAAGGTCTTGAAATGTTCTGTCCTAATTGTTGGTCATAAACTGTAGAAGTTCCAGCTGGTACTAATACACCTTTAACGTCGTCGATTAATCCACGAGTTGTAGAGTCATTTAGATATTTCCAGTCAGTTTTGTAGAAGTCATAAGCTCCACGTCTGAATCCTGAGAATCCAAGATTTAAAGCCATATCTTCAGAGTTGTCAAATACACCGTAAGATGTACCACCCGCTCCATAAGAATTTTGAGCAGCTAACATATTGTCAATAGATAAAGATGTACTTCTATCCAAGAATAACATGTTCTCCTCAATAGCTCCTTGCTTGTCTAGTTCTTGTAATACTTCGTCAAACTGAGAAATACCAGTAGGCGCTGTAACTGATCCAAAGTCTGGGTCGTTGTAAACCAATCCTCTTTCTTCAATAGTAGAGAATAAACCTTGAGTACCTGTGATAGCTGCTCCTGATGCATCTGTAAAAGCACTTTGTGCATTAGTTGCTTCAACCATACTCATTTCTAAATAGTCTTCAAAACGAATTCTAGACTCATGCTCAGATTTTAAATACCATAAGTATCCACCTGTTCCGATTTCAGTAGTAACTTCAACCCATCCAATTTGAGCAACATCTGAACCATTTACAGAGTACTTGTCTCTTAAGATGATTGGTTTGTTACTGAAAGTAGTGAAAGAAGCGTCAACCGAATTACCAGCTAAGCTAGATCCTTTTCCATATTCAGAACCAAATACGAATAAGTTAAGAGGCAATGCCGCTGTTGCTCCTTGAAGGGCTGCGTCTAATGCTCCAGTAGCTGTATCGTATGCTTTAATGGTATAAGGCTGTAATCCACCAGCAACTGCTCCTGCTGATACAATAAAAGCTTTATTTGTTACGTTACCTTTTGAAATAACAACTGTCATTCCAGGGCCTAATAATGGAACTTTTCCATCTGCTCCAGGAGAAGGAATAGATATTTCTGTACCTCCAGCGTTAGATTCTACAGTATCATAAGCGATATGTAATCTTCCTTGTTCAGACCAAACTACTTGATCAGAAGCCATAGGCATCTCTGCTCCAACCATACGTAAGAAACCAGCGATAGTACGATTACCGTATCTCTCTACTTCTTTCTCATATACTTCTGGTAAAAATTGTTGTGCCCAGTCCATATCCTGTAAAGACAAATAGTTGTCTCCGAATAAACCTTTTACTGGTCTTGGTGTTAAATGCGCTAAATTAGCTAATGTAGCTGGCGCTTGTGCAAATCCTGTTGCCATAATTTTTTACTTTAAATGTTTAAATGATTTTATCTTTAGTTTTGAACCATCACCCCCACTGTCAACTGCTCTTACGCTCCACCCACCATTGTTCGGTTTAACATCTTCGTGAACACCTCTCGCGCCCATTTTAATGTTTTTCGAAGTTGATACGCTTGCTTTCAATGCATCGGCTTTACCCTGCTCATAGAAATGTTGTGCGACAGAATCAGCATTCATAGCTGTAAACAAACTTTTGTGATAACCCGAAGCATCTGACATTTCACCATCTTCATTCAAGAACTTCTTGATAAAATTGTTAATATCACTTTGAGTATTCTTCACTGTTTCCGCGTCTTTTACTTTAAAACGGTATTTTTTATCACCAACAGAATAATCAAAACCTTTGAAATCCTTATTAAATAATTTACCTGTTTTATCTAAAAACACATTTGTTTGCTTCTCAGCTGTTTGAGTTGCTAGTTCATTTTCTTTTGTATAGCGATTGAAAAAATCCACCGCTTTCTTTTGTTCTGGAGCTAATTTACTACCTCCTTTTATTTCTTCGTAATATTTAGACTTTAAATTGTCTAAGTATGTTTTAGCTTTTGAGAGTTCTTCTTTCCTAGCTATTTTCTTTTTTATTACATCTCTGTCTTCGTCTACATCTTCGTCATACGCGAAATTCTCATCTAATAAGAATTCAACTTCATCACTGTTTAAGTGAGGTTTTGATGATTGGTAGTATTCTTTTAATAATTGATCTTCATCTAATGAACCATAATCTACATTTAATTTGACATAGTCCTCTAAACTTCCTCCTGTATCATTTATAAAATCAACTACTTTTTGGATGTTCTCCGGTAACTCAACACCTGCAGCTTGTTCTACTATAGCTTGTTCGACCTGCTCTTCGAGTTCTACCGCTGTCTCTGCAATTTCTTCGTCTGTTACTTCTTGTAAAAATTCGTTCTCTAATTCTTCAGGAACGGATTCTTCAACTTGAACGGGGTCTGGTTGTTGTGGTACTTCTGCTTCCACTTCTTGTACAGATTCGGCTTGTTGATCTGCAACCACGTCTGCTGTTTCTTGCTCTGTATTGGCATTTGTTTCTATTGGTTTTGATAAATCAAGCTTTAGAGTTCCGTCTTCCGAGACAGACGCTGGACCTGTTTGTTCTACTTGCTCCACTGCAGCTGGTGCTTCAGTAGGTTTTTCGGTAGGTTTTTTTATTTTAAACGTACCTTCTGTGTTTTGTGCTTCCGCCATGATAAAATATTATATAATTGTTACTACTATTATTACCTAGGTTCGAAGGAACCTAAGCCAAATCCACTACCCATCACGTCATTTCCCGACGATTCAAAGTCTTTTGGTGGTAAATCTTGTTGTCTTTGAGCAATCATCTCGCTCTGTTGCGTACCTTGTATCTTAGTACGCTTGTCCTTTCGGTCTTCTATGGAATTTTCTTTTGCCTTCATAGCTTCAACCTCAACATCTTTAAGTTTCATGTTGTATTGGAATTCCAGCTCCATCAATTCTTTCTTTGCTTCTACTTCAACTTGTATTCTTTGCTGTTCAATCTGACCTTTCAACTGTTCAAGTTGAGATTTTGTAGAGAATAGAGCTTGATCCTTCTGTATTTCAGCTTGAGCTGCTACTTGCTGGGCTTGAGCGTTTGCTTGTGCTTGTGCTTGTATGTTAGCTTGCTGTTCAGCTTGAAGTCTTTCTTGACGCTTCTTTTGCTTAACTTTTAGCAATTGATTAGCTAATTTTATATTTTTAACTTCACGAATATCGATAGCATCGGATAAATCTATTAAACCTGCTTGTAAAGCTATTTGTACATTATTTTCCAAAACCTGTTTTTGTTCATCATCAGGTCTTAACTCTAAAAATATACCAAAGTCGTGTAAATGCAAGTCACTTAGCTCTTCTAGAGTGGCTACATTAAATCCACCTATCTTTTGAATAAAAGCCTCTTTAGCTGGATGGTATTCTAATATATCAGATATCCTAAGAGATAAACACTCCGCTGTTTCTTTTGTTAAGAACAATCCAGCATCTAGTATATGTCTTGTAGCCGTATTTGAATTTGCTGCCGCCATTTTTTGAATACCCACTAAAGCTCTTGAATCAGGTGTGCTACCGTCTCTTGCTTCGTTTAATCCAGTTACATCTCTTATCATTTGTAGATAATAATTGTAAGTCTGAATTAATGTTGCCATTTTTTGACCACCACTACCGGTTTGTATTTCCTGAATTGGAACTTTTCCAGGATTCATATCTCCATCTTGAGTGAACGATCTACCAATAACAGATCCTGTTTGGAAGAACATATTAAGCGCTTCTTGAGGGTTGTAGTTAGTTCCGTTACCTAAATCAACTTCATTAATACCATCAGCGTCTAAATAAACACCGTCAGGTATCATTCTCTGAAGTACTTGCTGTAACTTTAAATGGGTTAATTGGATCATGTCTGCAAAACCTGTACATCTACTAACTATAGATTCTATTTTGCCTTGATACATTCTAGGTGCAGTAATAGAGTAATTCATTTTAACCTTAGATGAATCACTTTTAGGCCGCATCATATTCGGAGCCATCTCCCATCGCAATAATAGGTTAGTACCTAATACCATCACACCTTCGTATAGCACCTCTAAAGATCTAGATAACTTACCGTACTCTGCTTCATAAGCTTCTACAGGTGGATCATACTGATCATCTCTTACTATTACCTTAGTTGCACCAGTCGCTGTTTCTTTAACCTTGTAAACCTCATTCATATAAGTCTTGTAATTAAAGTACAAAAGCTGTATTACGTTTGAGTCTCTGTTGTTATTGTAGTCGTTGGTTAAATTATTGTTATATACACCCTTATTTTGTGTTCCTTGTTGTTGAATTTGCTCTAGCTGACTTTGTGTTAAATCAGGAAATTGTTTCTTAAGCTCATTAATAGGTACAAATTTTACTTCACCTACATAATATATATCTTGGAAGTAAGGGTCTTCTGTATAAGAATAAACCATATAAGCTGGATCTACGTACTCAACAGTAACTCCATTAGATTCTGTAAAGTTGTTCTTAACAGCTCCAATACCTAGTATAGTTAAATCTTCGTTTATCCTTCTTTTTGTTAAATCGTAATTATTGGAGACAAGCATTGTATTAATAGCTTCTTCTTCCGCTATCTCGATACCTTGCTTGTAGCTAAGTTGCATGTGTATATCTAGCTCCTCCTCAGAGTCAGGTAATTTATCAGGAGCATTCTCAAACAAATTAATACCAAATTGCTCTTGGGCAAAGTTGTTTAATTCTTGCGTTTGCATATCTCTGATTATGGACTCCATATAAGCAGTCCTTTTAGAGATACCATAAGGGTCTTGAGAGTAAGCTGTGATATCAAAACTTCTATCGGATATACCATTAACTACAATATCTACAAATTTAGATAAAATAGGTACGGGTTTCCAGTCTAAGTTTAGGTAAGATAAATCTCCGTTTATAGACATTTCGTCTTTATACTTTTGTATAGGTTGCTCTCCTCTTGCATACAGCCTTAAAGCATTGAATGTATTTTGATTGCTTTTAAATCTAGTTATTCCGGAATTACCATCAAACCATTCATTAGCAATTGCTCTACCAACTTGTAACCCATAATCAAAAGACATCTTCTCTTGATCACTTACAACTTGACTTGGAAAAAAACTATTTGTTACGCCTCTAGCCATATTATTATTTTATTATCTCGGATAAATTGCCGTCTTGCCTATATTTTGCAAATTTAACTTTCATTGTTCTTTTTTGTATTGGAGCACTCGGCCTGTATAAATCTTTGTTGCATGCCATTATCGCTAAGCCTGAGCTTATTGCTGCATCAAACTTTGTTCTATTATTTATATCAAATTTAGCCCAGTCATTCAATGTCTCTGTGAAATACATCGTACCGTAATTTCCATCGGACTTTAAACCCACGTAACTATCTATATACATTTCTATAGCAGATGCGTGTGCTTGTTTTATATCTTCACTTGAATTCGGTATTCCACCTATTTCTTTTTCTGTTACTGACAACTTATTCCAAAGTTTATCCGGTCGGTTCATTGAGTATCCTCTGTATCCTCTTCTCTTAAAATAATACAAAAGCCTAGGTTTGTTGTTTTCACATAATAAAGGCATTCCGTAAAATACACAAGCCATTAACACATCTTCGAAAAACATCTCAGCTGTTTGAGGCCTTGCTACATATTCTAAAAAGAAAGTACTTGGTGGTGCATCTTCCATACTAAATTTGGTTAACCCGTGCAGTGCTCCCTTAGACCCTCTTCCGTCTGTTGTTCCTGATATATCATAACTATCACAACCTAAAGCACCCATGTGTTCGTTACCAGGATATCTAGCTCCATTCTTAATTATTTGCCTGTTCTGTATATCGTGAGCAGGAGTCCAGGTTATTAAGAACCTACCTTGCGGGTTTGGACTAAATATAACTTTAGAATCTTTTATACCGTTTTGCCATTGAAAACTACCTCTTGTAACTACGTTACTGTTAGCTAAGTCTTCATTGTAATCTATTTGTTCGTATATTTTCGCTAAGTTAAATATACTGTTTTTAGTTTCATCTCTAAAAGCGTGTTCCTCTGTTCTAGGGAACTGTCTGTAATATTCGTTTAGAGCGTCCTGGTCGCCTTTTAATCCTTCAGCTTCATTATTCCAATGTTCTATGACTCCGACTTCAATAGGGTCGCCATGTGAGTCCTCACAACCTTCTGGTGGGGTATTGAATACAGGCATCCCATAAGCATCAATGAATCCTTCGTAATTCCATTCCATAGGAATGAACAAAGAATATAATCCTGAGCGAGTTTGTCCGTTGGCGTTTCTTTTTGTAACATCTGATGTTGCATATAGCTTTTTAAAATTCTCACCACCTTTATCTAAAGCGTTTGACGTTGATCCCATCATACACTTTCCAATAACTCTTGCTCCTAACCTTAATGTCGTTTTCGTAACCCTCCAGTTGTTGAGGATGTTGTTCGGCCTTTCCCATTTACCCGATTCGTCATGGATGAGAAGTTTGAGTTTCTCCCCATCGTACGCGTTATCACCGGTGTTTTTCCAGTCAATCGTTGTGTCAAGTCCCGCGATGATCTCCGTGGCCTTGTTCGAATCGAGTCGCCTCCTTGTGAATTTTGAAGCGGGTACACGATACGCAAGTTCCGTCTTTGGTCTGTCCATACCGTCTTGTACGGGTTTAAAGAAAAACGGGAAGTTAACAGAAATGGGTACAACCTTATCTGTGAACATTTTCTTTGCATCGGCACCAGATTTGGACAAAATCCCAAAACGTGCGTCGGACGATATTGTTGCCATATTAACGGTCTCCCCAGACGCCATGAATGAAAAGCCTGAACGTCTGTTCTTGAGATAGCACATACCATAACTTCTTCTGTCGGCTTTACAAGCTTCCCAGAATATGTAGAATAATCTGTTTGATTCCCTAAACTCTGGCTTCCCAACATCAATTTTGGACCACTGCAAGTACATAAAGTGAGTACCAGTAATGTAAGTATCCACGCCTTTATTATTGAACCAGTGTCCGCCTTCTCTTTTATTAAATTGCTCATCTATATATGGTCCCCATTTAGTTTTAAAATTTTCAGGATAATCCCTCCAATCAAATATACTTTTTATAGCATTTAATTCTCTAGGGTACTCCTCGACAGTCCATCTGTCTGTTGTCTTATCTAACTTCCCTGGCGACTTCGGCAAAGCTATCCTAAGGTTTTGTATTTCGTATATTTCACCTATTTGACCAGTTTTGCTTATTACTACAATGTCGTGCTCTTTGTGGTATCCATACCCCCACTTCTTACCTTTATTAAGTCTAGAAATAGTTGTAAGTTTTACAGGAGTTACTACCTTATATAGATTCTGCTCGTACATTACTTAGATCTGTTTTCAGCAAAGCCTTTGAACTCTATTGTTTCAAGCTCTTTCTTAGGTTTGTTCTCTAATACTCTTTCTTCCTCCTCTATACGTGTTAGTATTTCAAAAGCGTCAAATATAGCTAGTTTTTTTGTAGCTGCAGCATTCTTAAGTTTATCCGCAGTTAGGTCGTCGTCTGAATCCACGATAGGCTCTTTAGCTACTTTTATTAATTCCTCAACTGCCTTTTGCCCAGCTAGGATTATATTCCTCTTCGTTTCCTTTGTATTCATATTTAATTGTGATTGAATTGGTGGGTACTCGGTATAACCTCTGCCCTTCTATTACAAACTCATATTCTGAGTTCGGCTTAAAACCTACTAATGACTCGGTTTTTATTTCGTCATTACCTAGTTTTACAATACCTATTAATGGCTTCTCAAATGCTACAGAAAACATCTTGTCTTCTTTTATGGGTTTAATAAAACAAAACCCTTTTAAAGCTCTCCATTCGTCGCCTCTTTTAAAAGCGTATATTTGATCAGCTTGTACGGTATAAACATCTTCAGCTAAATAATTTTTACTATCCTTCTCATTACCTCTAACGTCTCTAAACCTTCTAAAAACATTATGATGCACAATTACGTCATCTCCTTCTTTTAATTCTTCATTACCAACTAGAGGTAAATTAAGTATTGTACCTACTCTATTTGTATAACTGTGATTCTGCAGATCTGTGTTTAGTAATAACGTTTGCCCTTCTATTTTTTTAAACCCAACGGTTCTATCGCCTTTTGGTTTTACTAAATAATTAAAAACGCTTTGCATTTTAATAGTTTAAATCGTACTCCACAGAAATGGACATGTTTTTATTAAAGTCTTTCCAAGGCATTATTGTATCACCTTTTGTTATATGTATAGAGTACTTTTCTTCTTCTTCCAATATATGAGCTATAGTATGACCGCCATACACTTCCTGTCCAACAGCGTAGTGCATAGCGTCATTCTTATAGTCTTTACCGATGCTTATCTTACGAATTAGGTGCATCTGAAATGATTCCTGTTTGTAGGTCGATATTAACAGATCCGAATTCTTTTTCAAGATCAGCTTGCAGCGAGGAAAGATCTTTCACTACGCTTTGTAACTGAATTATCAGCTCAGCCTTATGCCCTTCAAGTCCTCCAATTTTCATTTGAATTTGATTCTGCTTACTAACAGCTTCTTGCAAATCTTTTAATTGTTCTTTTGAAACCGATTTTACTTCGTTTGCCTCTACCTCAATTGTTTTTACTTCACCCATAATGATTTAATTTAATTTAATTGTTACTATTTTTGTTTTTGTTTATACGGAAACGCTTTGTTTAACGCTTCTTTTCTTTTGTTACAACCGCAATCACCAGGGAGTTTATCTACTATTGTTTTAATTCCTGTTGCTTTTGTAATTTTTTCTATTGTATCTCCTAATCCTTTTGATGCCATTAGCAATTCCATTTGTCTAAAGCTAACTTCTTCCTAGTTGGTTCTCCGTTAGGTTTTTTCATAGGCCCTGGCATCCCACTCATTCTTGCACAAAACGATTTTCTACGCTTAGCAGCTTTACTACCTTTTTTGAGTTTAGATGGTTTTGTAGTAACCGCTGTTTGTAGTTTAGATCCAGGGTTGTCTCTTTTATAAGCATCAACACCTTTTTGATTCAAGCCACCAGTTTCTGATTTACCTTCCTTACGTGTCCAAGCTGCTGTCTTTTTAGCAGGTGATTTTGCGCAACTTCCTTTTTCCTCCTTCTTTTTACCAGGCACCGGAGAATACCCTTCCCAGCATCTTTTCAATACTGGGGATTTAGGTTCTTGCTTGTATGCCATTATTTGAAGTATTTCATTTTTAAAGGCGTTTTCTTTTTAAAGAACTTGTTGTTCTTTTCAGCTGGGGTTTCTACTAAAGGATTTGTTTTTGTTACAACCTTTTTAGGCTCTAACTGTTTTTGTTCAAAACCTATTTGCTGCTTTACGTCTCCTAGTGATTTCTTTGTAGCTTGTTCTGTTACATTAAATGTACCCCCTCGATACCCGCTAGCTCCTCGTGAAACTCCTTTGGAATAAACATCATACTGACTTTGAGACCCTTTTACATTTCTTGAGGATTCTTGAAATTTTCTAAGGTTCCTATTAAACTTTCTGTCAGATACTTTTGGATCTGTTTTAACCCAGTTGCCTTTTTCATCTTGCTTAGCATATCCTTTAAGTCGACCTTTGTATCTATCAACTTTTCTCTGTGAGTCTGAAATATCATCACTCAGTTTTTTCATTCGTCTACCTTGAGATCCAGCTTCCCAGCTTTCAACCATACCTCTTTTAGCTTCAACCTCAAAATCATTAAGATCAATTACTTTTCCAGGGATATTCTTTACTGTTTTGGTAGGTTTAGCTGCTGCTTTATCAGCTGCCTTTGCTTCAGCTCTTTTCTTATTAGCCTTCGCTGTCATCTCCGGAGTGATCTTCTTAGGATCAACTTGTTTAGTACCTTCAGCAGCGACTGCTTTATCGTAATTAGCTGTACCTGGTTTTCCTGGAGTTTCCTCTATTATTCTTTGACCAGCGCTTTTAATCTTAACTTCAACAGGCTTGCCATCAATCATTTTCTGTTTAGCTGGAGAAGTTGCTGCTGTATCAGCCGCTTTCGCTTTAGATCTTTCCTTATTAGCTCTTGTTGTCATCTCTTTGGTAATCTTCTTAGGTTCAACGATTTTATCACCAGCACCTTTGATTTTAACCTCCATAGGTTTTCCATCAACTACCTTTTGCTTAAAAGGAGAACTCTTCATTGCGTATCCCCTCATTTTACTCGGCGATGGAATATCTCTAGTTTGATTATTACCGTGGACGCCTGCTTTCCCTACGTTTAGTAAAGGTTCTGTTACCCCCTTCTTTTTGTTGAATAAGCCTGTGCTTACTCTTGCTGTAATTGGTGTGTTTTTTGACATGGTTTAGTTTTTTGTAAGTGTTGTTGGAGCTAGCGTGAGATCCATTTCTGAAGCTGATGGAATAATGACTCCTTTAGCGAACTGTCCAGCATCAATGCCTTTCACTTCTTTGTGTTTATTTTCTTTACCCTTTTTATTATTTGCACTTTTATTTTCGCTTGTAAGGTCTTGCTTTCCGAGATCAACAGCTACAGGTTCTTGCTTTTGTTCGAAAGCTCTACCTACTTCAGCTCCAGCATCAACAAATCTTTTACCCGTTTGCCCAGCCCCATAAACTAGCGCTTCATTCATTTTTAAAGGAGACTTTGATTTCTGAGTTATAGGTGAACAACTTTTTTTAGCAGGGCTATTTTCGAAACCTCCAGTTCCTCTTCTCGGCCCAGGGGCTGATACTTCTTGAAATCCATTGCGGTTATTACTAGCTGCAGACTTTTTAAGTTTTGAGGCTTGACCTCTAAATGTAATTGCCATAATTATGATTGTTTATATGCTTCGTTCTCCCATTCGAAATCAGGATGCCCCTCGTTCATAGTAGCTCTCTTGTAAACCCTAGCAGGTGATCTTGTATCCCTTTTCCAAGTTACAGAGTCTTCAGAATATTGTAATCTACCTGAAGCCATTTGATCTAAATGAACTTTTTCGTGAGCAACAGCTTTTTCTATTTTTTTGTCAGACAGTTTAGAGTTAACAAAAATAGTGCCGTCACGATTGGCTTCAGCCTCAACCCCACTTTCAAGGTCATCTTTTATAATGACAGGAGTACCGAACTTAGAGGTCTTCTCGTGAATACCGAATACTTCTCCGTGTGATTTTAGTTTGAATGCCATTGTTTTGCTTTTATTGTTTTTTAAAACCAGGAACTTTTTTTGCAGGTATTTTTTTGCTTTCACCAAACGCTGTATATCCTTCTTTTTCCGCTGTTTTCTTAGCGGCAGGAACTTTTTTGTCCATTTTCTTATTAGTCTTAGCTATTATTTCAGCTTGTTTCTTTTTGTTTCCCTTAGCTCGTTCCATTTTCTCGTCTGCCGCTAACTCTAATCGTTTGCTTTCTTCGAACGCCGCTGTTTCGCCCGCGTCAGTACCCATTTGCTTAGCTGGTGATATTACTGATTTTTTACTTCCACCCAAACCGTTTGGTCCAATTCCTTTAAATCCTGAGTATGCCATTGTTATTTATTTTTTGTTTTAATATAATTCCTTTGAAAGTTCTTTAGTTGTTTTTGAGCTACATCACTACCCATTTCATGATAGCCTCCTTTAGGACCAACAACAAGTCTACCTGATTTGTTTGGGTCTTTTACAGTCATCAATGTAGATTTATAGCCTTTTTTGTCATTACTATCGTTTCCAGCTACTTTTTGTACTCTTCTATTTGATTTACTTTCTATGTTTGTAACCTCGCTTCTACTACTTCTTTTAACATTATCGTTATTTCCTTGCGTTGAGGTTTTTGATTTTACAATATGCTTTTGCTCTAAAGCGTTTTCGTCGGATAAATCTGCTTTGCTTTGTTTAGCAGGTGATGTTGTGGCTTGCTGTATGCCTCGGGGAGCCACGTACCGTCCAACTGATTTTAAAGTTGGTGATTTAGGGTTCATTTTAAATGCCATAATTATCTTTCTTTGTCTTTTATCATATCATCAATAGCTTTGTTGTAAACTTTATCCGTATATGTTTTATTCTTATAAAACGTACTTCTAGCTGACGTTGGTAAATCCTCTTCCCCTAGTAGTATTCTGTAAATTCTGTTTATTAAACTTTTACATTTGTGCGAAGTACTATATATATTAGTCTTCATAGTAGTTCTATTTCTTTTTCTCCAGACATCAATCCAACCCTCTCGCCTTAATCTTTCCCATCTTGCTTTATCCCAAGAGTATGTATAAACACCGTCTATGAAATCATTACGTGTAAATTGCTTTTTGCAATCCAAATATATTAATAATTCAATATCAGCGTCTTTAAGGTCGTAAGTTTTACAGGCCCATTTTCTAACAAGCCTGTAATACTTAAGTAAATTCATTTCTCTTAAATCACTTGAGCTTAGTCTCATTCTACTAAAACTACATCCCCTATTGTAATTACGAAATATAATTTATCATTCCACTCTATTCCGTGCCCTGCGTGTTTATCATATCTAACAACATCGCCTTCTTTGAGAAAATCTATCTTATCTCCAACACTAATTATGTTGCCCTTTAAGTACCTAACGTCGTGGTTTTGATTTTGTGTTATTTCAAGTCCTCCTACTGTCTTCGGAGCTTCCTTGATTTTGTCGATTATAATAAAGTGATTAACTGCGTTCAAGGGATCTTACATTTGAGATTATACAATCTGCGGATATAATAGTCTTTACCACACTAACCGCATTCTTTAACGCTGACTTTGTAACTAATACTGGATCTATAATACCAGCTTTAATCATATTAACTTCTTTACCTGTTTTAACGTCAATACCTCTATTCTTAATCGTTTGCTTTTTAATTTCAACAATACCAGCATTATCTAATATAGTATAGAAAGGAGCTTTAATAGAATCCAATAATAACTTATACCCGTCATTCTTAGGCTTGATCTTGTTGGACGCATTTAATAATGCAATCCCACCACCTGCTACTATTCCTTCCATTAAGGCTGCTTTCGTAGCGTGGAGAGCATCATCTACTCTATCTTTCTTTTCTTTTAATTCAACTGCTGAATCAGCTCCTACATAAATAACACCAACCTTACCTGTCAACATAGATAATCTCTTCTCTAGTTTCATCTTGATATAAGCGTTGGTCTCTTTATCGATCTTAGTTTTAACTTCTTCTATTCGTTCCGTTAAATCTAAGGTGGTATCTTTAATTTGCAATATCGTGTTTTTAGCGTCTGTAACGGACTTTAAAACTTCGCCTAGTACATTAATATCTAAAAGGTCTAAGTCGTCCCCCAGCTCTTCATCTACGACCGTGGCGCCTGTTAGGATAGCTAAGTCTTCTAGTGTATCAGCTTTAGTTGGTCCAAACCCCGGAGGGTCTACAATATTGACCTTTATATTACCCTTTACTTTGTTAGCTAATAACGTTGCGAAAGGCTGTTGCTCTAGCGGGGCGATTATTAACAAACTACGTTTGGTTTTAACCACATGCTCCAATATATTTTGGATTCTACGTATATTAGGTACAGGCGAACTAACTATCAAGACCAATGGCTCTTCCAGTACAGCAACTCCTTTATCTTTGTCTGTTAATAAATGTGATGACTTTATACCTGATTCAAACTGGGTTCCCTCAACAAACTCAACGTGTGTTTCATTTGTGTCAGAATCCTCCATTAAAACGACTCCAGTCTTTCCAACTCTTTCAAATGCTTCGCCAATTTTGTCTCCAAGTTCAGCGTCATTGTTACAGCTAATGTAAGCAACTTGCTGTAGCATGTCACCCTCAACTTCAATCCTGGTGTTATCAAGATAATTAGTAACTTCCTCAAGACATTCGTCAACGCTTCTTTTAATATCTCTAATTTGTTCTTCACCTTTGTATTCGTTTATATTAGTTAATAGAGAGTGAGCTATTACGGTAGCTGTTGTAGTACCATCACCCGCCTCTCTAACAGTATTACTCGCTGCTTCCTTTATAAGGGTTGCACCTATATTTTCGACCGGATCCATTAAGACTACGCTTTCTGCAACGGTTACTCCGTCTTTTGTTATAACCGGTCGGCCCATAGCGTCTTCGTATATTACGCATTTTCCAGAAGCCCCTAAAGTGGACTTTACTGCGCTTGCTAATTTATCGACGCCGGACATTATTTTATTTCTACCTTCGTTTCCGAAGCTTAGATCCTTTACGATCTGACTTGGTAAATTGAATTCCATTTGATTTAATTTAATTTGATTTGACTGTTAAGGTTATTATTACGTGGTTTATTTACTTTCTTACTATACTTCCCACTTTTTCGGCTCCTCTTGATCCAAAATAAGCAACATACACAGTCATCGTAAGAGTTTTTAGCAAACTTATCCACTCTTCACTTACTGTAAAATCCACGTAGTTATTACTATCAACCCAAATCAAAGCTATAGTCATAACCGTTAAAAATATTAAGCTCAACGGTCTAGTGTTTTTAGAAAGCCAAGAATCGGACGACATATCTGCTTGCCACCTTTTGCTTACTTCTTGCATTTCAACCATATCTTGTTCTAATAACTTAAGTGCAGTTTCTTTATCTACAGGAGATAATTCCTTATCGCTAGTTATAAGGTTCTTCACTAAACCAAACAATCCTTTATCCGGCAAAACATTTGCTATAGAATTCACCACCCCTGATTTACCTAGCAAGAACTGTCCTACTTTGGTGTCTTTAAACTTTTTTCTTACCATACTTAATATTCAATTGACGGTACTGGCCCACCAATAGTCAAAGTAACAGTTGTAGGCGTAATCAAAGCATCGATCTGAGATTGAATGCTAGCCTCAATAGAAGCAACTTGCTCTTCGCCCATTGCTCCTTTTGTCCAAGCAACAACTTGTTCGTTTGTTAAATCCTCAAATGGGATAAAATCTGTTACCTCGCTGGTGTCTAGTGTTTGTGTTCCAATGTTGGTTGCATTGTAAGCTACACCTTGAGGGTCTAATTCGCTTGATATACCGGTAACTATCCAATGCACATTGTACACTAAGTCAGTATAATCTCCATCTTGTGGATAAGCATCCACTGTTTTGCAATTCCAGTTATAAGTTGTTGCCATTTTTCTAATTGTTTAATTGTTTAATTGTTTTCTATTGTTTGTATTCTTAACTCTAGTTTTTCTATTTTATTTATAGCTTCTTGTAACGCTTTTGTAAGTACTGGAATCAACCTAGACACTTCCAGTGTTTGAGCATCGATTGACCCGTCTTTTTGCAGAGCGTCTTTTTCGCCGTGAACAGCTTCAGGAACTACTTCTTGAACTTCGTGAGCTATAAAACCATCTATAACCCTGTTCTTCTCTGCGGCAAAATTAAATCTACACGGCTTGAGTTTTTTAACTCTACTTATACTGTCACTTATTTCTTTAATATTTTCCTTTAATCTGTAGTCTGAAGTAGTAACAAAGCTAGTGCCTGAAGAACCGCTATAAAAAATACCACCTATTTGACTACCATTTTGATCATTAAAACGCGCTATGTTACCATAAGTACTACTACCAGTTCTAGCATGAAGCCAACCAATATCCCAAGTAGGATATGCATTGTCTGTTACTGTTTCGATAGCTCCTCTATAAGCTGTTGAAGAAGAGTGTGTAAACCTAGAAATACCAACAACATCGAGTTTGTTAGCCGGATTAGTCGTTCCGATGCCTACATTACCTGAGGAGTCGATACGCATTACCTCACTAGTTCCGATATTGAATCTATGGTCACCAGCTATAGTTTTTACAGAAGAATAAGCGAGACCTGTGCGGTCATAATGCTGTATCGTGTTTCCATTAGTAAAATTATTAGGAAAGAACTCAATACCTTCCGCTCCGTTGTTTGAAATAGTTAACTTACCTCCAGGACTAGTCGTCCCGATTCCGACGTTACCTGAATTAGAAAATATAACATTTTGCGGTCCAGTTATGTCATCTATAAGTAAGTCGTTTGCTCCATTTAACCCGATACCCCAAGTTGGCACAGTAGCTGCTCCAGTAGGTAAAAGGTAGAGCGTGTCTCTAACGAATACGTTACCCTGAACATCTAACTTTGACCCAGGGCTAGTCGTTCCGATACCTACGTTGCCACCTTCTTTAAATGTTACCCTGGTATCAGTGTCTTCATTAAAGTATAATGCATTTCCTTGATCAACAAGAAAATCCCAATATTGATTAGCATTATCAGAGTCTTCAATTCTTAGTTTAGCATTTGTTGCACTAGACTTAATATGAATGGCAGCAGCAGGTGTGTTTGAAGCAGAGGCATCTCCTACCAATAAGTTACCCTGGACTCTAGTATCCCCAGTAACATGTAATTTTAAATAAGGACTAGTAGTTCCGATCCCGACGTTACCTCCGTCTTCTATCTTTAACCTAGTTGTTCCTGCGTCTGTATAAAAGTTTAAACCTTGTGTAGAGTGACCATAAATACCAGTCCCTGTTCCTCCCCATCTTAATTGATAAAAGTCGTCAAGTCTAATAGCTCCTGTTGAAACATGTAGTTTGTCACCAGGATTAGTAGTTCCAATCCCAACTTTGCCTGTAGATGCAACACGCATATCTATAGATCCACTTCCGAAAAAATCTATATTACCTGAAGTGCCTGGGAAAAAGTTTATATTAGAAATTAGACCTGTTCCTTGCTGACCAATGTCGATAGATCCTCCTGATTGTTGACCTATTAGCCTTCTTAAGTAATTACCATCATTAGAATACAAGTAATCTCCTTTTGATATTGCTACACCTACGTCTGTAGATGTATCTATACCTGAAACAACGGTACCTCCTGAAAAATTACCAGCTCCATCAACATCTAGCTTAGCTTGTGGACTAGTAGTTCCGATACCCATTCTACCATTCGGCTCGTCTAAGAAAACTGTATCAGATACTATAGTGTTACCATCACCAACCCATATCTTACCAGTCGGTAAGTTAGGCACATCGTTGGTACGCATAATGGATGAAACAGTAATAGACCCAGCGCTTCCGCCAGATACCTTACCAATAAGACCTAGGTTTTGAATACCGTTCTCTGCACCTGTTGGTTTTGTAAGTGTTAGTCCACCTCCTGATTTTAAGAAAACTTTTTGTCCTGTAGTCGGTGTTACCCCATCGATAGGGTCTGTAGTGAAGTTTAAGAATTCACCAGTTATTACAACTTTACCAAAACCATTGTTATTTAATGTTGTTTGTAGTAAACCAATAGCTGGTTGCTTACCTGCGGATATTAACGCATCAGCAGGAGCAATCTCAATAACGTCTGTTGCACCAACCGTTCCGGTTTGATAAACAGGTGTCCCTTTAGTTATAGTTGCCCCAGAAGTGTTCTTACATTCAATAACAACTAGTGTAGCAGCTTCAGCTGAAATAGTACTTGGGTCTACCCAGGCGACACCCGTGGCTGTGGAAGTCAATACCTGGTCTAAAGTACCCGGCGAGTCCGCCGAGTCTTTTATTCCAGATTGTACTTCTATATAGTTTTTAAATTTCATGTAATGTTTTTAGTTATTATCCTATCAACTGGATCAATGCAATAACATTTGTTGGTGTAGCAACGCCGTAGCTGACAGAAAAAGTAGTTGGAGTCAACCTTTTAACATCAGCATGTACTGTATCCCCATTGGAATCGACCAATTGTATCATTACGCTATTCGTTCCAGCTAGTGAATTTATACTGTTTGGATATGTATAAGTAGCAGAGTTTGGAACTGCAATGCTTCCAGATCTAGCAGCGACAGCTGTTAACGAAACTGTGGCTGTACCAGAAGTATAACTGACGTCAATACCTGTACCAGCATTTACGTTTCCAATACCAACAGTTGTCAGATCAGCTAAGTCAACATTATTTTGAACAGTTGTCCAATCTGCTAAAGTAGTTGGCGAATCAATTTCAGCAATAATAACATCACCTACTCGAACCTGTTCTGTAAAGAAAAGACCATCAACTGTAACTGTGTATGTCCAACCCTTTTTTATACCAGCTATAGGTGTAGCGTCTAAGTTGGGAGTATTTGTAGCAGCGTCATAACCGCCTTGATAAATTAAACCACCAACTATTAAGCTATCTGCATAAGCTTTAACAGCCGCTGAAGTTGGTAGAGTTGTGTCATTGTCATTGTTTTCAATTCCCTCTGCAGCTGTTACAATAGCTGTTGCATTAAAATTAGCTACATCTAAAACATTGTTAGCGACTGTTGTTGATATTGAAGTTGTTCCAGATCCAGTTACTTCGCCTGTAAGCGTTATAGTAGGAGATGCAGGTAGGTTGATAGTAACAACATCAATAGCAGTAACGTGACCAGTAGTATTTGTTGTTACACTAGCGACAGCTTCAAAACTTCCTCCAATACCTGGAGTATCAGATGATATTGTATCTGTTCTTGACGTGAGGTCGTGATTAATGGTAGGTATCGGACCGGTTGGGTTATCGATGCCTATATAAGTACCTTCTGTAAGAGCGGTTATATCACCTTGAGGAACCGTTGCCCAAGTGTTGTCTTTTGTTAAGAACCTAGACGCAGCGCTCGCTGTACCGTCAGCAGCAGAAAGATCCGCTGTTACTGTCACTGCTCCGGATGTTGCTGAGTTAGGTGTTAGGTCGATGTAAGTACCATCTGTTGTGGTAAGTGTTTCTACTCCTCCACCTACTTCAACCCACGCACCTCCAGCCCATACTTTAAGTACGTCTAGCGTTGTGTCATAATAAAGCTGACCTTCCAACCCTGTTCCAGCTGAAGCGTCGTTTGGCTGGTTTTCTACCTGCGCTTTTATTAACTGAGCATTTTGTAGCTCGTTCCTGTTAAGGTCAATACTGTTTAAATAATTAATTGCCATTTTTTTTTAGTTTAAATACGCTTTGCCTGAAAAGCCAGCCGAAAAGTTTATTGTTAAGTTATTTGTGTCTACATACGTTGTTTCGCCGTACATTAAGACGTTATTATTGTTTACCACCGATACTGATGGGAATTTATTTAAGTTATGCTCTATGTTCCACTCAGTAGCCGCTGTTCCTTGAGTAAATATAAAATTTTTATCACCGCCTAAGCTTGATGGTGTGAAAACCGCGAAATCGTAGTATAGTAATTCTGTTATAACGCCATTACCGGCAACGCCGGTCAAATTTAGCGTATAAAAATCGTCATCCGGGTCATTAATAGTGTAACTATCGATCAAAAAATGCCCGAAAACGCTTACTTCGTTCTGCTGGCTTATAAGTATGTGACTACCTACTATGTAATCCATAAAAGCAACTACATTTTGCCCTGAAACATCGCGTTTAGACAATTGCATGGTGGTTATAGACGCTATATCAACGCCTGCAGTTGGACCGTAAAAGTCTCCGGAACCTGGTACTTGCGTATTTAGGGGGTTGTTTGTCCAATACTTAAAAACCATCTGGGCAGATACAGATACCTTGCCCTTCGTATTCAAATAATCAGCTACAGCTTTAGCCGTAAACTGCTTAGTGGCTCCGTCTGGGTAATTTGTCCCAATCCAAGCATCGTAATCATTAACGTCTATGTCTTTTGGGTATGTACTTATTCTTGCCATGCTGTTATATTAGTCTGTGCGGTATTTCTTACCACTTTCTTTCTTTGTTCCTTCACCGTCATTACCTCGGTTCCTACTAGGCGTCTCCCATCTCTGATCCTTGTGATCATAATCCTTACCTTTAGCTGCAGATGGATTAGCTCTTGCTTCTCTCTGCGCGTGCGCTTTTTTTGCTTTTCTAGCAGGTGTCTTAGCAAACGCCAAATCCCTAGCCGCTTTATCTCTTCTTGCTGTTGCTGAAAGTTTTTGTGCCATACAAAGTATGATTACGCAATTATACCCAAAACTAAAAGTGTGACGATAGCCTGCTACTATTATATATAACTACCTACTGTCACGTTTTCAATACTTTAAAAAAAATATAGTAAAAAAATTTTTGTTGCAAATATATAGTCTTTGTGTTGCAATATACCATTTCGACCAGAGCCCCCATTCACAAACTCGTTTCGTTTACCCAGCCCCCCTGTCGTTTTACGTTTTCGGTTACATATATACGGATAACGCATACAGCTTACGCCTGACTGTTGTTTGCTTGTAACTATTTTCTGTGTAGCTTTCTAGCTTTTTTATTTGGTTACGGCATCGGATCCGCAGCGCTTCTGCTTGGTGTATAGCATTATATATACGACCCAACACGTACGCTTACGTTTACGCTCAGCTTTATACGATCAGCTCTGATACGTTGCGATGCTATACATTACGCTTACAGTAACGATACGATACGCTCTCGATAATATATACGAATCTAAATAATAATAACGATGCATAATTTAACTAACGAAACAAGAATAAACGTATTAGCAACGATCGACGAACTGAATCAGTATTTGCTCGGCAACGTAACGATCGAAGCAGCAACAGACGCAGCACGTGAGCTAACGTATCAGCTTAACAAACAATGGTAATATAAACGAACTAAATAAATAAAACAGTATGTATACAAGTAAACTAATGACTAAACCAGACGGAACTAAGTACGTCCAGATCACACGAATCGAATCAGAACCTGTACAGATGACAGAAGACCAGATCAGAATGATGAGAGCTATCGAAGCGTTCGGAACCTCATCGTGATCCGTGTATAGCACATATAGCATTTCACGTACGATCATTTACTTACAAACCTAACACGATAGGTATTCGATAATATATATGAATTTAAAATAACAATTATGTCATCAATCAAAATCATTACAATTACTAAACAACATTTCAACAACCTAGAAAAAGTCTACCATGACCATTTAACTAATCACCCAGATGACTTAGAATCACTTAAAACATTTCAAAACATCTTGGACCAATGCCTTGATCAAATAAATGAACTAGAATATGAAGAGCTAGCACATAGAAACTATTACTCAAATAATCTCTAAACTCTTTACAACAATAACACGAATAGTATTCGATAATATAAATGTAACAAACAAATAATAACTTAAATAAATATAAAATTATGTCAAATCAAGAATTAATTACAACTGCAATCGCAAAAATGTCTAACGAAGAAAAGTCTCAACTATTTCCACCTATTGAAAGAAAGAACTTTGTAGTAAGAAAAAATTGGCTAGGTAGAAATCAAGTAATAACTTTTAATACTAAACCAACTAAAACTAAACCATCAATGAGAGTTACTTACAATCATGATGAGGTACTAGAATTAATGTTACCTAAATTGTCTATCATGCCTTGTTGGATCAAAAGAGGTTACTGGTCTCAGTCAACTGATATGCCATCGAATGTAAGATCTTTATCAACTAGAGAAGAAATAATAACTAAATAAATATATATATAACATGAACATTAAATTTGTACACAAAGTATTGATTCAAGTAACGAATCTAACAATCAAAGCGGTAATGGTATCGTTAACCGTACTCGCTGCATCAGGCATCGGCTATCTGATCACTGAGCTACTATCTAATCCGAACTCCTTCGATAATGTCGGAGGGTTCTAAAAAGGTGACAATAGCCTACTACTATAATTATATAACTAGCTAACGTCACACTTTTTTTTAAGTAAAATCGGTCTGATATTCGAGTGAGAATAGTCGAAAGAGTAGACTCCGTCCTACAATAAATTTAATTGTACACGTTGAGACTTAGAGTAATACATATCTTACTTTTTTTACTACTTAATAAATAACATACCTTTTACAAGATAAATACGATGTACTCTCGATAATATAAATGTAACAAAAACAAATATATAACTAACTAAACTAATAAAAAATGAGAGTATTAAATAGTGTAACTAGACGAGATGTGACGAGAGATTATATTCGTCTATTAGAAGGGAAGATAACTAATGCAGAATTTGAGGTAATTGCTGGAGTTAGTGAGAGTACAAGATTAACACGATTATCTATCGATAATATAAATGTAACAAATAAATAAATAGTATGAATGTAACTTTAAATAAACAAGAAATTTCTGATATTACTATATCACTTGAGACATTAATGGAACAACTATATGATGATATGCAAGACTATAATGACGATGCAGACAAGGTAAAGTACTATAGATTGTGGGACTTAAGAAATAAACTAAAATAAACAAATAAATAAATAATTATGAGTAAAAATGTAGAATTCATAGATCAACTATGCGAATTAATGGGTGAGGGATTTTTCTTACGTGACCAATACGACCAAGACGAACTATTCGAAATGCAAGATAGTATCGCTAGACTAATAGCGGACAATGCAAATAGCGGATTAGGCTTAGCTAAATATATGGTAAATAAATTTCCAACAACCTTTCTAGTCGAAAAAATATAATAATTATGAGTAACTATCACACTACAGTATTGAGAATATCACACCGAATGTTCAACAAATGTTTCACTAAATTAACTAGTGAAGAAAAAGACGAAGTATTAACCATTTATTATGACTTTTATTAATATGAGATATTCAGTAGAATTAAGACAATACAGCGAAGACGGTGACGATTATAGCGAAGACTATTATACATTCGAAACTAGAAGAGAAGCGATAGAGTTCGCGAGTGAAAACAGAAGTGAAGTACATTCAGTATTAGACTATGAAGATAGAGATTATAATCCGGTAAACATAACAAGATATTAAACTAATTAAACCTAACACTATGACTAAACAAGATGCGTTGAATGGATTGCAAAAAGCGAAAGAAGATAGAATATTCCGTCACAAAGAAATGATTAAAACTTACGGTCAAATGAGAGGGTTGACTATTAAAGAGTACAATAGTATTCAAGTGAAAGTTAAGGGTAGCGGAAGTAAAGGAAAAGGATTCGCTAACACTAGACTATGGGAATTCAAAGATCTTGAACCGGTATATGAGATGAAGTTCGATTGGTAATACAAAACAAACACGATTAATAATCGATAATATAAATGTAACAAATAATAATACTATGAAAGATAAATTTAAAATAATCAAGGTAGAGCATGTATGGAGCGATAGCGAAGACCGATGGATCTATATAGAATACAACGAGCAATATAAAATAATAGGTTTAAACTTTATGCAAGGTAGCGCTTATGATCATTTTAAAGCTAAGTGGTGTTATAATGATAAAGGATTAACAGAGTTCTATAGAACAATGATAGATACTTTCACTATAGAGGAAGCAAGCTCGGACACTATAGAGTTTATAAACAAAGTAATGTGGGCATACCACGCAGCGATATCATATAAAGATCAATACTAAAATTAAAAAAATAATACTATGAAAAACTACAAAGGAATAACCTATGAATACAGAGAGTGGAGAACTTATAACGACACATTAGCGAGTGGCTACCAATGTAGTGACGATAGATTACTAAGTGGATTGTCAACTACTTCTTTCGGTACAAGAAATGAAGATGAAATGAAAGTAAAAATCAGTTTTTATTTAGATAATAGACAAGCATTACTAGACGCTGAAGAGTTGACTAAAAAAGCTATCGCTAGCACTTATGAGATTGACGGGTATCAACTAGATTAGCATGAAAAGAATAGTGGTAACTAAACAAGAAGTTTGGGAAGCAACGAGACCTAGCGTTGAAAAGAATAAGAAAAAGTATTCTAGGAAAGTAAAACATTTACAAAACAAATACGATCACCAATCGATAATATAATTGAATCTAAAATATATAACTATGAAACATATCAAATTCCTAAGAAGTAAAAACATTTTACTAGACAACAAAGTTTACAAACCATACTTAATAGGTAACTTGCCTTCACTGTTCGCATTCGAATATGATGCCAATGAAGATAAAGACGGTATTACAGAGTGGTTTAATTATAAAGGTTTAACTTATATACCAGCGTAACATGAAGAATAAAAAAGAATTAAATGAGATAGCTGACGGAGTGGCTGAAGTGACTCTTGAATTAATGTATGACACTGTACAATGGCAAATAGCAGATTTCCCGCAAGACGGTGATGATTATAGTGCTATACACGACTACGTAATGAAGACGGCAATTAAAAAACTAAAAGCAAGATGAAACTAACTTGGGAAGAAATTAAAGATATTGCTAATCGCTTAGACGAGATAATAGGTGACAACTTTCACGACGCTATGTGGAACATTATAAGCGAAAGAGATGTTGACTATGACTTTGAAGTAAGTGATGAAGATATACTATCAATTAAAGAACAATTAAAGAGAATATTATAAAAAATCTAGACGAGTAGCTTAATTAGATGCATAGGAACTCAGGGAGGAGATACGTGTGTACATAAGCGAATTGCTAGTAACTAGACGAAAGGGCTGCGGTGAAATATGACGTATACTCGAATAGCTAGTGGAACTAGGTCACGTGACTGCCGACGGGTATGAGGGGTCGAATCCTCACTAGTTACTAATAAATTATAACAAAGATTACAAACAAAACACGATCGCCGATCGATAATATAAATGTAACAAATAAAAACAATAATAATATGAGACTATCACTTTACGAACGCCTTAAACCAGAGCACAAACAAACATTAGCAAATCGCTATTCTAATATGCCTCACTTGCATCATGAAATAGTAAGAGTACTATCTTACGAAGAATTTTTCACTGAAGTCAAATACGGTATTGCTTTCGATGTAGTCTCAACTTGCGATCTTAAATTTTTTGGCGATGCATTCGAAGATTAATGCTATACACCAGCGAGCTAGCAACAAAGCTTTCGCTAAAGTAGAGATGTGTCAAATAATAATACAACAAGACGAACACAATCTTAAAACAGGAAATTACGGTGCTGATATAACTCTTGAACAAGCTACATTAATCGCCGAAGGTAACAAAACAGAATTAAAAGTATGGCAGTATATTGCTGAATTAATAGAAAAATCAAATAAAATACAATAATATGACAAAAACAGAATTAGAAGCAAAAGTAAATGAATTAGAGTTGACATTAAACTCGCTAGAATTAAACGCTAAAACAATTAAAGATGATTTAAGAGAAGCAAATAAAAAATTAGAAGATGTTAATAAGCCATCAATAACACCTTATCATCTTGATCAAATCAGAGATGCCATTGAGTATACGTTAGATAGGTTTGGCTTGGATGATGCTGACAATTATTCTTGTGACTTTGAAATTGACTATGATAGCCGTATATGCTTAAGCACTATAGATCTTGAAAATAGAGATGAATTAGCGGAATCCTTAAGCGATAGTATTGAAAATATATTTAAAATAGCTGTAATTGAAGATTAATATGAAAACTAAAGAACAAGTAGTGCCTAAATGGTTTAAAGGCATGATTTACGACGAAGGTGAAAAAGTTACTAACAGTTTTAGCGGCGAATGCTATACACTTAATGGCTTAGAGCTATCTATATACGATTTTATAATGGGATCGCAGTATGTATTCGAAATGGCTCCTAAAAGCGTAACACCAAAGCAAATTACAGAGTTTCAAAAAGCATTAACCTGGTTTCGTACGCATAACAGCGAAGCTTATATGATATTACTAGATTAATATGAATTTACTAACTCAAAATACTAAATTAAAGAAGACATCTAAAGTATTAGGGCTTCGCGTGTTTAACTTTGGCATACCTGCATATAAATCTGCAAGCGGTAAGTTAACATGCCCTATGGCTGACGAATGTGTAAAGTTCTGTTACGCTAAGAAAGGAGCCTACATATGGTCTAATGTAAAACCAGCGTTTGAAAAGCGTTATGAGCTAAGCAAAACAGACGATTTTGTGGAAGCTATGAACATTGAAATACGTAAGAAGAAACCTGACTACGTAAGAGTCCATGATAGCGGCGATTATTATTCTCGCGCATATCTAAATAAGTGGATTGAGGTTGCAAAAGCCAACCCAAACGTGCGGTTTTACAGTTATACCAATATGATCAAAATGTTTTTAAGCGTACCTTTACCTAGTAACTATGACGTAATATTTAGTGACTCCGGTAAACAAAAAGAATTAATAAATGAAAGACAACACCGACACACCAGAATATTTTCTAGTCACAGCGATCTTGTTTCTGCTGACTATGTGGATTCTTCTGAGATTGACTTAATGGCCACGAGATGGTTTAGTAAAAATCACAAAGTAGGATTAGTATTCCATTAATCTTACAAAATAAACACGAACAACAATCGATAATAATAATAACTAAAACAAATTAAACTTATGAACAAATTAGTACTACCAATGCAATCTGTAGATGTTAACTCTACCGCAATCTCAACAGCTGAATATCAATATGATAAGTACCGCTTAAAGTTAACCTTTACCAACGGAAGAAGTTACAATTATACTAGAGTACCAAACCACGTGTTTGAAGGCTTAAGAATTTCTGAATCTAAAGGTAAATTTATTAACAAATACGTGCTACCTGTATATAACTACAGCTTCGCTTAATGACCGATAAAGAAATAGAAAAGTTAGCTACAGCGGTGGCTAAGACCGTCATCGCTGCTATGGAAAAAAAACAACAAGAGTATGATGAAGAATTCGCTAGACAAATGAGTATGAATCATGAAATGAAAATTCTACCTTATACTTGGACCGTAGATATGCCTGAAAAAGAAAAGGAAGAAGTAACCTTAGCCTCTCTTGAATTGCAATTAAAGCAAGCAATAGAGGATGAGGATTATTCTTTAGCGGTTAAACTACAAAATGAAATTTCTAAATTTAACTAATAATTTACAAACAAAACACGATTATATATTGATAATATAAATGTAACTAAAATATAAACATTATGATAAAACCAATGCTCGCATACAAAGTAGACAAAAAACCTGTAGACTGGTCCGAGAAAGTATTCATGCAACCAAAGCTTGACGGCGTGCGTTGTGTAATTTCTAAAGCTGGAGCATTTTCGCGTACGGGTAAGCCATGGCTAAACATTGACCATATACTATCCAGTTTAAAACCAGTGTTTAAGCAATACCCTGACTTAATACTCGATGGCGAATTATACAACCACGAACTAAAAAACGATTTCGAAAAAATCATTTCACTTGTTCGTAAAACCAAACCAACTGCTTCTGACCGTGTTGAATCGTGCGATCTCGTTCAATTCCATTGTTACGATTACATCGACACCTCGGCTATGTTCGAACAGCGTATGAAATTTTTGTCTACTGCAGCATTGTACTCTTATTGTGTTAAATATGTTCCTACGCATTCTGTTGCTTCTCGCGATTTAGCAAATGCTATACACGGTTCTTGGCTTGAAGCTGGCTTCGAAGGCTCTATATTGCGTCTCAACGGTGTTTACGAATGTAAACGATCTTACAACTTACAAAAGTTTAAAGATTTTCACGACACCGAAGCTACAATTGTAGGCTATGTGCCCGGCAAAGGCAAGTTCACTGGCTTAATCGGCAAGTTCTTAATGCGCGACGACGATGGCATCGAGTTCGGCTGCCCTATCGGCAAAGGCTACAACTTTCAAGATCGCCGCGATATACTAACTAATGTTAAAAATTATGTTGGCAAGCGTGCTACATTCACTTATTTCGAGCGTACTAAAGCTAATAGCTACCGTCACCCGTTATATAAAACCTTACGTAACTATGAATAAAATAGAACCATTAAGCATAACTGTTGAATTTTACAACAAAAGAATTTCAACTGAGATAAATCGCTCTGACTTAACTATTGATGAGCTGCACGAACTGTGGCTAGAGGTATTGAGAGCTATGGGATATCATGATAATACTATAAAAGAAATTTATGAGTAAACTAATATGGCAACTATACAACGAAAATATGATAAGCGAAGAAGTCGCAAACCTATTATTAGACAAACATTATAACAGAATAAGCAAAAAAAGATACTAATGAATATATTTTATTTACACCCAGATCCTAAAGTAGCTGCTAGTTACTTTTACGATAAACACAAAGTTAAGATGATACTTGAGTGTGCTCAAATGTTGTGTACTGCTCATCATGCATTAGGCAATGAAGATGTACCATACAAAAAGTCGCACTTAAATCATCCTAGCTCTGTATGGGTACGAGCAAACAACGAGAATTACCAATGGCTATACAATCACATGCTAGCATTAGGTGCTGAATACACAAAACGATATAATAAAACCCACTTAACAATTACAAAATGCAAAGATATTTTAGCAGTAGCCCCTTCAAATATACCAACAGGGTCTTTTACAGAGCCTCCTCAGTGTATGCCGGACGAATATAAAGTAAAAAACAATAGCGTTTCAGCTTACTGGAATTATTACGAACAAGATAAATACAAAATAGCAAATAAAAATGAGCAAAAAATTATACGTCCATTTAACATTAACGAATTATGCGAACATTAATACAAAAGTTAAAAAAGAGCAGAAGAAAACGGAGGCACGTGCACCTAATACAAGACAGAATAGCTGAATTAAACCACGAGATAATTATATCTTCATTCAAAAGTGAATATAGCTGTAATAAAAACACAACTGTAGTACATGGTAACATAGAAAATAAAGCTAAGCTTTTAAAAAAATATAACAGAAGATTAAAATTAATTATATACTAGGCAGAAATGCGACAATAGCTAGTATAATATAATAGTAATAGGCTAATGTCACAATACGAAAGAAGAATGGATTACCTGCATAGATATAAAGTTACTTATAAGCGAGATCCAATAGTAGATAAACCTACAGAGATCTTTGAATGGGGTAGCTTTTATGAGAATGGTACGCATGAATGCTATACACTCTTTAACTCTAAAGCTAAAATAACGACTTATAAGAGTCTTAAATGGCATTTGTATGTGTTATGGTACTTGAATCCTCAAATGGACCAAGAAGACTTTAATACGATTGCAAAGCATGTATGTAAAAGAGAAAACGGATTTGTGACATTTACTGTTTCTGATCAATTACTAGATAATATGGTATATGATGTTTCCCTTATGGATTTAGATAAGCCACCTCCTAATAAATTAAGGAAGATAATATTTAAAGATTTTACTGGTCTGACTATGAGAGAAAAATTGTCTATAGTAGGCAAGATGGTTGGTAGGAAGAGTATATCTGAATCAGAAATATACGATGCTATGATTCTAATAAACAACGAAAACGAAAAGATAACTATAAACAAACTATCTGAAGAGTTAAAATGTTCGGTTAGAACAATACATAGAAACATGGGCAACGAGCTGAAGAAAGAAAAAACTCTTTTAAACCAACAAATTAGTTTACAAAAATAACACGAACAGTGTTTGATAATATAAATATATGAAAAAATACAATATACAGAATTATGTTAGATATAAAAACGATGTAAAAAGATCCATGCCACTAGAACAATTTTTTCAAGATTATACCAGGAATGAGCTAATAGTTTCATTTCTGCCTTTAGTAGAGAATATAGCTAGAAAATTTTCAACCAGCGATCAAGCTTCAGGCGTTTTAAGTATAAACGATCTAATACAAGAAGGTAATGCTGGATTAGTTTTAGCGGTTGATAAATTAGACTGGGAACAATTAAACAGTTCTGAGGACATAGAAAAAACATTAAAGTCGTTTCTATCCAAAAGAATTAAAGGAGCAATACGGAGAGCTATAGACATAAACAGAGGAGACATAAAGATTCCTGAAAACAAATTAATACAAATAAGAAAAAATCCTAATGACGATAAATTAGTGTCATTGTTTTTCAACAGTGTATTTGCTAGCTATGACAACGAGTACAAAGGAGAAGATGATGAAAATTCCTCGTGGGTTATGAATATAGCTGATAAATCTGAACCATATAATATTGACTTACTCAACACTTATTTGTTAAGTATAATGCGAGAGCATCTTACGGAAAAACAATATGATATATTAAGAATGTCTTATGGTTTAGACTGCGAAAAAGTGCCAGCAAAA
>Ga0208134_1000061_pt1 | contig 56312 bp, 72 predicted proteins | sample VirMetDEL_Mar_31_FD_184515 | JGI IMG/M metagenome (GOLD analysis project Ga0208134, IMG submission 184515) | Aqueous microbial communities from the Delaware River and Bay under freshwater to marine salinity gradient to study organic matter... | ecosystem: Environmental > Aquatic > Marine >...
CAAGTTCTCCAAAGAAATGGCTCATTTTACCAATAAAGAATTTTGCCTTTGGGTATATCTTCGAAACTTCCTTTTTTGTTTCAGCATCATTTACTTTAGTATCATATGACTTAACAAATTTAGCTTCATTTACTTCAACAGATTCAAACTTTTTAATATTCTTCATAATTTTTTTAATATCTTTATCTCCTATCTTTGCATATATAGCATTAGGAAAAGAATTACCAATCGCAGCATTAACAACATCACCATTAGGTCTTACAACATAACTCCCACCTTCATATTTTTCTCCATCCATTGATATTTCAAAACCGGCACCACGACCTGCATCATATTCCATATCATGGACTTCTGCTTTAACTCTATCAGCTTTTGCAATTGCCTTTGCTATTAAATCCGCTACATTTTTTACTTCATCTTCAGAAAAATTAAATTTAGCTTCATTAACTTTACTTTCATTAGCAAAATTATATTCCATATCTTCAGCCCAATCATCTACACTAAAACTTCCGTAATCTTTAAAGAATTTTCTAGCATTTCTTTTTGCTATTCTTTCTATTGATTGAACGTAATCTTTCATCCATCTCATTGGAAGGTTAACTTGCTTAGCAGCTGCATCAATATCTAACATGATTTCCCCGTAAGGTGATGATCTTTTTTCATCTAAAGATTCACCTTTCATTTCGGCTTTGCTCATTTCTTTAGCTTTAGCCTTAAGTTCTTTAAACTCATCCTTAATCTTTTTATCTTTACCAATATATCTTTCTAAACCCCAATTAGGTGCAGCACTAAATAATTTATAAAAAGGTAAAGCTCCAAACTTTTTACCGTATGTAGATTGTTTTAACCACATTAAAAAAGCATCAGCCATTTCTTTGGATAATTTAATACCTTCTACTTCAGATGCATTTCCTTTTACAACATCTTTAAGAAGCCTATCAGCAGAAGCTCTTCTTTCTAGGATAGAACCTACAGCTTCATCTATTCTTTTTAAATTTTTCATTATATGGTTTTCTTTTTTTATATATTACCTACCAAGGATTAGTACTCTTTAATCCTAATTGCTTTCCAAATAGACTTGGCCCATAACATGCCCAAAAGCCTGCTTTATTTGGATCCATCTTTTTCTTTTGATCACACTGGTGTCTTGCCCAAAAACTAGCAGCTGCACCTGGATCATCGTTCTTTACAGATAATTTAGGATCTCCCCATTCAATCTTCTTTGCAACAATCTTTCCTGTTTCTTTATCAGTTCTTCCACTATTACGATAAACAATAAACTTCCTATTACCGCCTCTTTCTGGTGAATCTAATTTAACATCTTTTGTTCTTCCAGATTTACGATCTTTGTAAATTGCTTTCTTTCCTACTTCAAGGTTCTTAGCCATAAATCCGCTTTTACCTTTTAATACTAGATTTCCTTTATCCCAATATTGTTTAGCTTCTTCAAATAATTTACTATGAGCGTCAGATCCTAAACGAAAAACACTATCATCTAAACCTATACCATTATCTACATGATACTTGAGTTCTTCAGATACGTTTTTAAAATCAGTAAAGCCTTTTATAAATTTCATTACTTAGGTAAACCTGTTGTTTTTAATTTCTTATCTTCACCTTTCTTTATTACTTCTTTAGCAATATCAGCATCAGCTCCAAATTTTCCTTTAGGTCCATTCTTTTTAGGATCGTCTAATGGTCTACCCCAAGTTCCTGGGGCTTTAGTTAAAAATGAATTAACTCTAGCATAACCCCATTGTTCTTGCCCAGCACCTGGTCTATGTCCACTCTTCCATGCAGCCATACCTCTTCTCATTACTAATCTTAATAAAGGTAATGATACTCCAGTTTGATCTGCTTTCTTTTTAAGTCCAGTTTCAATACCTTTTCCTTTTATAGGGCCACGATCCCCACCAGCCTTTTCATCTAATGATTCTCCTAAACCTTCAGAGTAAAGTTCTTTTAACCAATTATCTAAATCTTTATTAGGTTTAACTTTATCACTAAATTCTTTATAAAATCTTTTCTTAAAATCAGCAAAGTTTTTAGCTTCTTCCATCATTATATGTAATTCACTCATTACACCTTCATTGGTAACCATTTCTTCTAGAGCTTCATCAGCATATAAATCATCAAATGCTTTTGTATGTTTAGATTTCTTTAAAAGTTTTTTGCCTTTAGTATCACCTGGCATTTCTTTATAAGCATCTGGATCATCATCAGACATCTTAGATTGTTTTGCCATTTGATCTACTTTATCACGAGCGGTTGATGTAGATATACCTTTATAATAGCCATCGCCTTCAATTTTATCTTCAAAGGATTCTTTCTCCTTTTTCTTTTCTAATAAAAATTCTGTATATTTTTTAATGAATTCCATTAGTCCATTCTATGTTTTTCAAGCCTAGCATCAATCTTTGCTTTCTTAGCTTTTAATTTAGCATATTCTTTTTCTTGCTTCATCATAATAGAACCATACTTATCAGCAATCTTGCCACCTTCTGGTTCAGCCTCTTGTTCCATGTCTCTAAGTGTTTGAGCCATTTCTTCAGTTAAATCTCTAAGTTCTTGTTCTATATACCTTTGATCATCTAATAAATCCATATACTTATCAAAGCTTAACCTACGTGATTTTGCTTTAGCTGGTTTAAATTTAGGTAATTCTCTTCGAGTTGCTCTAAACGCCATTAATACTGGATCATTCATATCAGTAGCTTCATTAACTTCTAATATATCAGTAGAATCAAATTCGTTATCTTTTAACTTTTTCAATAACTCTTTGTCATTCTTGGCATCAAAATCATAATCAGCTTCTCCACTAACAACTACATAGTATCCTTTTCCTTTTTTATAAATCTCAGCATTAGAACCTTGTCCATCAGAAGTAGATCCGATATGATTTTTTGAATTATATGTTGCTTCATTAACATTTTCAAAAGCTGAACCAATATCTTTTCCATTAAGAACATCCTTACATTTTTTATTAAATTGCTTTAATTTTTTAGTAGCGTCTCCTGCATAACCATCTTGCATTAATTCAATAGCCATATCTAACCAACTTGCTATAGTTCCAGCATATTCATCATCTATTCTATCAAACTTATCAGATAAATCTAGTAATGCATCTTCGCCAGCCTTTTTAGTAATAGTTGAACCTATCTTTAATAGTGGCTTTAACCCTCGTGCTAATTTTTCGGTGATTAATGATTTTTTAAATTCAGAGTATTCATTTATATGTTTCATAATTACCAAGCATAATTTTTAGCCTTTACTGCTCTGGCTCTATCTTGAATTCTTTTAGCATAATTCTTTACTTCTCTTGCATGCCAGTTATCTTCTCTACCATCAGCTTTTGCTTCTTTATCTTGTCTTTCATAATCCTTATATCTTTGGTAATCATCTAAAAGATTTTTAATGTAATTAGCACCATCAGTTATCTTAATACTTCTTCCTCTTGGATCTTCACCAATAGTAAGGTTTCCGAATTTATCCATAGTGCCAGCCTTTAATGCATCGGATATATGTTGATTTAATAATTCAATAGAATCTTTAACTGATTTATCAACATCAGTCATTGCAGCTCTATCAGTTAAGATAGCATTATACCTTGCTTGATTTTCTTTTTTAATAGATTTAGCATCTTTTAATGCAGTTGCACCTGATTTAGCATTGGCACGATCTGATTTTAATCCACTTACATCGTACTTGTCTCTTAAACTATCTAAGTCTAAAACATAAACACGAGTTGCAGCATCAATAAGATTCTTTCTTGTTACTTTAGCCGCAGGTCTACCTTCCCATCCATTATATAAAGAATTAGTGTCATAATCTTTTGCAAGAATTCCATATCTTTCTTCAGTTCCTTTTCTATGTCTACTGTATGAAGATCCTCTGTCCATCGCAAAACCATGATACATTCCAATTCCTCCTCTAATAACAGAAAGTACTACTCCATATTTAGAAATGTTACCTAATGATAATGCACTCGGTAAATATTTTTTGTTTGCCTTTGCCCATTTAATAAATCCTGGATCTGCATCAACAAAGAATCCTACTTTATTTGGATTCTTAGCATCGCCACCTTTCCAATAAGCTTCCGGTGTAGTTGTAGTAAAATCAGCATCTGAAATTTTGTCTAGGGCAAGATTAGCAAATTTTTGCATATCTTTTGCAATACCGCCTCTCCATCTTGAACCCCCATCTTGTGCAGCAAATTGTCTTAGTATATCTGAACTGAATCTTTCGGTAATTAATTCAGTTTCTAGAGACTCTTTAAATAATTTATAGTCTTTAAAATGTTCCATGTTAAATAGTTTGTTTTCTTTATTTATTCAACAAGGATGGAGTTATTTTTTGATTTCCTCTACTCCTAAATGTTGTTGAATTATTTTAACGATTTCTTCATCTTGGCGAACTGTACCAAACTGCGCCCAATCATCATCTGAAAGAATAGAACCGACCTGTGAAGCCAGGCCGGTACTTGTGATTAATGCATCCACACCTCGTGTATACCAATCTCTTACTCTTATAACTCCACCACCTTTATATAAACGAACTACTTGTTCATTATCAATATATCTTTTGTGGAATCCCATACTTAAACAGTTTCTACAACTGGATCAACTTCATCCATTAGATTATTTAATTCATCTTCAGCTGCATTGTACTCATCAATTGCAACATCAAGAATAACATCTGGAGAATTAACTTCTTTATCCAATTCAGCCATGTGAGCATGATTTTCTCTAAGTCCTTTATTATCTTCATGAACTTTATTTACTACATCAGCAAGATCTTTACCAAATGCAGCCATCATTTCTACAAAATCACGTGCAGCAAAGAATCCTTTACCTTTCATTGAAGTAATCATTGTCCAAAAGATTGTAATACTCGTACCTCTTAATTTAACAATACCATCCCAGTCTTTTTCTCTAACTACAGATTGTTGTTCTTTTAAATTAGAATATAACATAATTAAACCTGTTGCAGTTGTATGACCCCAATCAGCTTCTTTTTCTAAAAACTTCATTATTTGTTTATAAAGTTTTGCTGTTCCTACTGGAATATCATATTCATTAGTTTGAAGAGATCTTAATAAATCTTCATTCTTTTTTAATGCAGCTTTTTTATCAGCAATGATTTCACTCATCTTACGAGGATTTTCATTAATGATTTCTGCTTTTAACCTTGCTTGACCTTCTGGCCCATCATATTTATCATGAGAATGATCTGTAATATTTACGATCTTTCCAGTATCCTTATTTAGTACTTGCTTTGCCATCTTTTAAATTATTTGTTTTTGTTTTTGTTTTAGGTTTCGGCGTTGCTGCCTGAAATTCTTTATTAATATTTCCACATTTACTACACTCCATTGTATCTAAAGGTAATAACCTATCTTGGCCATCTGGTGAAATAAACCTGCTTACCTTTCTTAAAAAGAAAGCTGGTCTAAATACATTATGGCCACATTCATCACAAACTATTTCTAGTGTTGAATCAATGTCTATGTTCATTTGTTTACCATCCATTGCCATTATTTAATTATATTGATTTATTCTTTTTTGTTTTAACTTTATTAATTTCACTTAATTTATATTCAGAATCAATATGATTACTATTTACATGATCCCATAGTGAAAGGCTAGGATGATCAGGAAATTTAGGATGAGGTTGGTTTTTAGCCCATCTCTTAGCTTTAACAAAACCTTCTGGTGAATATTCAAATTTGCCTTTATGCTTTGGTAAAAACCAAGATTTAACTTTCCTAACTATTTTATGTATAATATCCATTTATTATTATATGTAATTTTTAAGTTTAGTTTAAGTATGTTCTTACAAAATCTAAATCTTTTTGTGTATCTATTCCTTTATATAAACCAGCTGCCCTGGCATAACTAAACTTAATTCCATTATCACCCCATCTTATTTGTTCTAAATTTTCTACAATTTCATTTGAGGTTTCAATCATTATATTTTTATTAATCCTTTCTGTCATTTCTCTACTAAATCCATAAATTCCAATATGTCTTTTAATGTATAAAGGTGATCCAAATAATGGACTTCTAGTAAACATTACTATTTCTTGTTGATCTAAGATAGCCTTTACAGTATTTCTATCCGATTTTTGTTTTTCAGTGATTTGGCCTACTAAGGTAGCTATTTTAGATTTATTCTTTTTTAAAGTACCTATGAGATCATTTATATCTTCTTCATTAATAATAGGCTCATCACCTTGAACATTAATTACAAAGCCATATTCATTCTTATAACTTTGATAGGCTTCTAAAACTCTATCAGTTCCCGTTGGATGATTAACATTAGTTAAAACTGATTCTCCTCTAAATAATTCAACAGCTTTTTGTATTGCAGGGCTGTCGGTTGCAACAATAACTTTATCAGCCCTAGATTTTTTTACAGCTTCGTAAACCCATTGGATCATAGGTTTACCGTTTATATCAGCAAGAGGTTTACCTGGTAATCTAGTTGATCCCCATCTTGCTGGAATAATTGCAATTACTTTAGACATTATCTTTGTAAATTAATTGTGAATTCATATTATCAATTCTTGTAAATAAATATCCTAATTTTTCAAAACCTTTAACTACTTCTGTTAGTTTAGATATATTTGCTAATTTATTATTTTCAAAAAATATTTTCCCTGGTCTAAATGTAGGTCTTTCAACTAAATCTTCTAATAAGTTTTTCATTATTACATGTTCATGGCCTTCGGTATCTAATTTAATAAGTTTAACACCTTTAATATTATTTTCTTTAGCTAAAGTTTTCCATGATTTAACTTGTATTTTACTAATAGTTATTATATCATTATAATTAATTTTTCGTAAATCACATTCTTGCTGAACTATAGCATGCGGTTGCCCAACACTATTTGACCCTCTTACCCAATCAGGTAGATTCCATTTTTTAAGATCTGATGGAGTAACCCAATGAATGTCCATTTCACCGTCTTTATCAGATATTGCTACATTTAACTTTTTTACATTTTTAACTTCTGGTAATCTATTTGAATAATAAGGTAAAGCTTCAACAGAAATACCTTTACCTGGATTTTCATTTAATATTATTGCATCAAAATCGCATGTTCCGATTTCTACAAAATCATAATATCCTTCATTTTGATGCATTAAGTTATATTCTAATTCCCAATTATTTTTAATAAAATCATCAAAAGTATCTTGTATTTGATCACTTAAAAATAAAAATCCAAAAAACTTGGTATTATCTAAATATTGATTAATTCCCTTTTTTCTAAGAGCATGTGCTAATATAGCATATTCATATCTTCCACTACCATCATTATAAGTTATGTCCGATAAAATATCATTATGAATAAAATAAGTACAATGTAAAGTATCTACTTTAATTAAGCCTTGATGTTTTCTCTGGCATATAGGATAATAATTAGAATTCTCTTGAAAATAACCATATTGAGTTGCTTCATTATGAAAATTAGCATACCACATTGTAGGGGATAGTTTTAGCATTGGCCCAGCAAACTTTAAAGATCTTAAATCATAAAAGTGTTGTAAAGTATCTTTAGTTATAAAGTTATCACAATCAGCTATAAAATAATGAGCTCTTTTTTCTTTTGCATAATCAATAGAACTTTGTCTTATGTCACCTAAAATTTTAAATCTTTCAATATTCCATTCATGTTCGCCATACTTTTTTAAACCTTCAAATATATTATCACTGTTATAATAAACAGACAAATATTTAGATCCATGTTCTTTTACAAATTTATCAAGAACGGTTTTAGTATTATCTTTATTATCATTAGTTCTAATCCAAAGATGTATTTTATTTTTATCATATGTTTGATTTAAAATACAATGTAGATAAAAATCTAAGCAGTAGCCTTTATCTTTAGCTAATATTGCTATAACTATTTCTTTCATATTTAATTGTCTAATTGATAATCATTAGGCGGTAATTCTTTTAATAAACTACCTGGAGGATATTTAGATTCCTCTTTGCTCTTTTGTCCTAAATAACCACTATGATGTCTTTTAGAATAATCTTCCTTTGTAAATTCTATTGCTTTCATTGTTTCAACTACAAGCAGATCACCCATAACAGTCATAAGAGTTGTTGAAATTGTAGGAGTTAATCCTAATGGGCAAATTTCTTCAGCATCGCCAATATGTAAACATATATCTGATTCTTTGCACAGTTCACTTTCTTTTTTACCTGTTATACTGATTATGTATACATGAGGATATATGTTTTTTGCTAACTTTATTAATTCTAAAATTTCTCTAGTCTTGCCTGAATTAGAAAGTAAGAGTAATACATCACCTTCTTGTAAAATTCCTAAATCTCCATGCTGTGCTTCACTAGGGTGTAAATAAACTGATGGTGTTCCAGTTGAACTAAACGTAGTTGAAATGTTTAAAGCAATTTGTCCAGCTTTACCCATTCCTGAAGTTACTAATTTATTACAGCCTTTAATTAAATCAACTGCACCTTTATAGTTATTATCTAAAGGAATATTACTTATAGCTTCTATTTCCTTTTGTATTAATTTTTTAATTGATTCTTTCATAATTATCTATATCTTATTGCATTTGTTGGTTCATACCATTCTTTTATTGAAGATGCTGGCATTGAATGATAACCTAATAATCTTTGAATATCATTATTAAAATCTGATTGCCTTTTTAAACCTATGGCTCTTGGATAATCTAAGAGTTGTTTATAATATGGTACTGATAAAGTTATAGGTATCGCTATTCTGTCATTTTGAGTTTTATTAATACCTGATGCATGATAAACATTTGAATTCCATATAATAATATCACCAGCTTTACCAGTCATATTAATACTATTTTCTTTCCAATATTCTTCACTAGGTGCTTCTTCTTTTAAATGAGACTTTGGTAATATTAAAGTTCCACCGTTCTCAATAGTAAAATCATGTACCATTATTAACATATTTAAAAGTATAGGAGTTGATCCTGAATAACCACTAATATCACGGTGTACCTTTTTATGAAACATTTTAGATTCAGAAGGTACATTATTTAAAGCAGTAAAGGAATTTAATATACAATCTCTTTTGAAGTAGTTATCCTCTAGATCCTTTATCAAGCCTCTATCTAACATTACTTGTAGAAACTCAATAAACAAATCATCGCTAGCTAAAACATTCATTGCAACACCATCTGATACAATACCATTATTATTTTCTTTTCTGATTTCAGAATGTTCTTTAAAGAGTTTTGGTAGTCTTTCTTTAAATTTATTAAGCCATTCATCATTAACCCAATTCCTAAGTATAGTATAACCTTCAGTTTCTAATGCAGTATGTTGAAATTTAAATTTATTCATTTTAAAAATTTTTCACCAGCTTTACGTGGGCGAATTATTTTAGCGGGATTACCATAAGCTAAAACATTATCTGGTAAATCCTTAACAACTAAACTGCCTGCACCTACTACAGAATTTTCTCCAATTTTAGTTCTATCAAAAACTGTTACACCTAAAGTAATAGCAGCAAATTCCCCTAACTCTACATAACCACCTGTTATTGAACCTGCTGATATACTGGCATAATCCCCAATAATACAATCATGCTCTACTTGAGCACCTGTTGCAAAGAATGTATGATCACCAACAGTTGCCCTAGGATTAAATATAACTCCAGCCATTGCTACAATACCTTCTCCAAATTTTACATGTTCACCTATTATACAAGATGGGTGAATTGCATTAAAAAATTTAAATTCAGGTACTAATTTTTTAACTTGTGATGCTACGTAGTATCTTGTCCAATTATCACCTATAGAAATTACAGCACCATGAATATCAAAAATAGGTATAAGATGCTTAATGTTTTCTTGTCGACCTATAATCTTATATCCAAACTTTTCAGTATTAAGTTTTTCTTGGGCATCAATTATACCAACGATATTATACTTACCTTGTTTGTGTATAATATCAATAGTGTAATGTGCTTGATCACCGCCACCAATTAAAACTATATTTTTCATTCTCTATTTATTATTATATGTAATTCTATTCATTTGTTTACCTTTTAAATGGGCAAGCATCATACAGCAAATCTAAATCTATCTCTATTTTGTAATCTTTAATTTTAGGATCTTTTACTATGTCGGCTAATTTACTTTCAGCTGTTACTTTAATAGGTTTTGTATCAGCCCTTTTCACTGATAAAAAATAATCTCTAAATTTAAAACCATCACCATACACTTTATCTGATAATTCTATCCAATAAGAAGGTATCCCATAAGAATCACCACAAACTATTCCATGTAATGAACTAGATAATATTACCTCGCATTTATTTACTTCATCTACAAAAGTATTAGTGTTAGTAGCTGTTGGGTGTATAACATTTACTGATTTATCTTTCTTTAATTGCTCTACCCATTCAGTATGATAATCTACATAGTGTGGAACAATACCATACTTATATTCTTTTAAAACATTAGGTTTATAAAATTTAGAATAAAGTAAAGCAGGATCTCCATAAATTTCCGGACATTCTATATTATGACTAAGTAGTATATTTCTTGTTAAGGGTCCTCTAACTGCATGTATTTTATTAGGTATATGTTTTAAACTAGCAGCAGAACTTATAAATCCTGTACCCCAAACTTCATAATTATCAGAACCTGGTGATTGTAAAATGCTTCCTATACAATAATACCTAAATGTTGAATTAGCTTCACTCGTATCTATTACATTAACTTTTCTTTTAGATATAGCTTCACATAAATCTTTATTTAATTCATCTCCCCAATTTCCGCTACCGCTCCAATAACATATATTAAGATCCTTCATTATAGGCATCTATTAATTCTTTAAAAAACCATTCACCAATTTTATCTTGGCTCAATTTATCTTCCCATAGATTCAAACAATTAGTCTTTATCTCTTGCATTTTTGCAGGATCTTTTAATAACTCTTTGGCAACATCCACAAAGTTTTTTGGATTCTTTTCAAATATACAATGAACACCATCTTCAAGTACAACATTATTACATAAAGGATAATCTTTTCCTAATGGTTCAGTTATCATAATGACACCTTCTTGTATAAATTCACCTATCTTCCATCCTAAATACGAAGATGCACTCCAAATAAACCCAAGCTTTGTATCTTTTAAAGAATTAGCATAAACATCCCTAGGCTTCATATGAACTACTGTATTATAGCCTTCTGTTGCCATACTGCGAGCCCCATTCATAAGTGTTAATCTAGCATTACTCCATGCTGGCCAATCCTTTGGATCTGGTGGTGTACCTGAATTGGTATGTCTCATTGTTGCCTGAACATCAATAGATCTATTTCTAGTTAATAAATCGTGCTTATTCCATTTATAATTAATTCCACCATTTCCTTCTACTGAAGTCCATGATCTCCATAATCCACAAGGAATAATTCTATCTAAGTATTTACTATCAATAGGAAGTTTTGTATAATCAATAATGTTAGGACTATAATGATATTTAAAAATCTTTTGATAATCATTAGCATTCATATGTTTAATATGTTGATCAACAAAATGGAATGCATCTTCATATACAATATACCCTATCGGTTTATCATTAACATATAGAGAATTGGCTGGAATAGAATCATCCTGGATTAAAATAAATCCTAAACGATCTGCAACATGCCTTAGTGCATTACGGAGTGCAAATGTATAGTGAAAATCAAAGTTAGCTCTTATTGTATACATATTTATTTTTATTTTATATTGAAAGTGGCCTACTCATATTTGATGATTCAGCTATTGTTTCATTGTAATTTTTAAAAGTTAGTGGTTGGTCATTATGAAAAAGCTTTGGTGTTGGTTTATTTTGACTATAAGTTTCTAATTGAAAAACATAATTATAGTTAGGATTTGTCATATTAAGATATTCTTTACATTTAGATGATAATGCCGTATCATTAAATCCTATTGTTTTTTCTTCATTTCTAATATGATTAATAATATCATGTTCATTCTTATAGGAAAGTCCTGAAGGCGTACCACCATTCCATATAGTTTTAATACCACGAATACCAAGACTTTGTACAGTATCAGATAAACCATCAAATCTAGTTAACCTTACACCAACAAATACCTTTTTGTAAACTTCTTTTAATTGATCTTTCGTATAACTGATAAAAGGAGGAATTGAAGAAGTGTATCTTGTATAAATTACATTAAGATGTGGAAAATTATCTTTTATTAATCTTGGAAGAATATGATAGCCATAAAAATTATCACTTTTACCAGATCCATAAAAATATACACTCTTACCTTTGGGGTATGACTGAACATTTTTAGTATTACTAACATTCCAAGGAAATTCTACATAATTAAGACCTAAATTATCTAAGTAAATGCTTATTAATTTAGAAGTAGATATAAAATAAAAATCTTTTTTGTTTTTAACCCATTCTAAATTATTTTGAATTGGCCTTATGTCATTATTAATAATCATAACGGCTGGACCTTTATGTTTCAGTATTACATGTTCAAGACATTGTGTAGAATAGAAAAAGGTTGGGGCATTTACATCTATATAAGGTTTTAATAAACCATTTAAAAGAAAGCCTTCTTCGTGAAAATGTTTAAAAATTTCAGGAATAAAATATTGTGTTATCATTTTTGAATATCTATAGCTTTAGTATTTTGATGATTTTCAATTGAAAAATCTTTATTATGTGTAATCCAATTTAAATGAGTATTCTCTTCTTTCATAAACATATGCCTGGATTGTAAACCAGACCATGCATCAATTATACTTCCAGTATCAATTGCAACTTTACCATATTCTTTTGCAACCCAAGGAATTAAACTCTTAACCCCATAACCTCCACCAAAGAAAATAATTGGAGCAGATACATTTCTTAATTCTGTTTGTATTCTTAGCCTAACATCAGAATGCCAAGTTTCTTTTCCACTTATATCTGTGTAGGTTACATTTACACCTAATATATCTTCTATTTTTCCAGCTTTAAACCTTTCTACATTAGGAGTTACAAAATGTACATCATTTCCTTGAATCATTTTTTTAATACTTTCTAAACTACCAAAAACTTTTTCCTTAGGAAATAAGCTACTAATTGTTTTAAGTTTATTAGGTTGAATGCCATATCTTTGTAAAATGTTATCTGTAATGGTATAATAATGAGTATTTCTTCCTGGAACCGTTAGACCTACATAATCAGCTTCTTTTATTGCATATTGTATTACTTCTCTAGCACTTCTTCTCCATTCTTTATGAATTGGAGATTGTATATAACAACTACAAGTGTTTGGTTTTAAAGCAGTAGGATTTACTGGAGCATGCGTTTTACATTTCCAAATGTTTTCTCTCCATTGAATTAAACATATTGAATGATGATGTGTTAGTTTTTGCTGTTCTCCTGCAAAATCATCAACATTTTTTAATATATGCATTTCACCATCTCCACATCTAATTACACTTAAGGGCTGCTTATGCTTTATTGCCTTTCGGATAGCCTGAACTAATTCTATATCACTAGTGTTTTGCTCTATTATATTCATTATCCTTGATTTACATTATTTTTAAATCTTCTGCTTGCTTGAAAATGTTCTATTACTGGAACTATATTAGGATACATACCTCTCATACTATCAAATATCATCGTATATTCTGGTGGAAGGTTCTTATATGTAAAGTTTGGATCATCTGCTTTCATTTGATTAATAACCGTATCTAAATTCCATTGCTCCATCCTATTAGATTCATTACCTTCATTTACATTTATATCTCTCCATAATTTACAAATGAGTTTTGTTCTTTCGTTATTCTCCATGTAAATAGTACCACTCAAACATTCATTCTTTCTCCACCTAAAGTCTTGCCATCTTACAGCTATGTCACAATTATAATTTTTAAATAAGTCTGGGCTTTGGTGAACTACTGCATCTACATCAACATAAAGTAATCTATGATTAGGGTGCTTAATTAACATATCTAACATAAAGCCTGCTTTAAATCTAGTATTGGCTTGCCAACTTCCTAATGTTTTAACTCCACTTATATCATAATTAAGTCCTAATTTATTTAAAGACTTAAATAATATTTTAGCTTCTTCTTCATACGGTGTATTTACTGTATAATAACCAACTATCATTAAATTATCTAAAGTGCTGTTATCATTAATAGGTTCATTTTCTTTCTTTAAACCTTCCTCAGCCATTACATCTTTAAATGATTCGGTTTTAATTAACATAGGAGATTGTGTTAATACACTTTGTGATGATAGATTAATAATCTGCTGACCTCCTTTGCGTTGTGATAATGATTGTAATAAAGTTTCTGCATAATCATTAACTCTTTTCTTAAATGATTGTTGATCTGCTTCTCTATATGAATGGTGAAAATGGCTTTGCCCTTCATTATTTAAATCAAAACCTAATAAGTATATTTTCTTATAGCCCATTAATAAAGCTAATTGAATTCCACAGTGTCCACTGTTTTCCCCATGAGAAAATGTTTCTATTGTATCACCAAATGGAATTTTATTGTATGATTGTATAACGCCGGTATACTTATATAAATCTTCATAAACAAAATGCCTACGAGTATCAATAATTTGATTATTTTTATATGCCATATACGGATGAGACATATTAGCTACAAAATAAGTGGCTCTTGTTTTCTGTTTTATTTTATCTAAAGGTAATGAAGCCTTTACAAAATATGAATAATCTGTGGTAATAAAATATGTAGGATTAGGAATATATTCAACTGCTTTATTAACAGCAATAGTATCAAATCCATTTAATTCAGTAAAATCAAAACCACTTAATGATGGCCCTCCTCCTACTATAAAACAAATATCACGATTTGCTTGTGGTAACGTTTCTGTTATAAAATTAATTGGATTATTTACACCTAATGAATTTTTATCATTAACTTGCCTATTAATTCTTTGCTGATGATTAAAGTTTCTCTTTTGAATATTTTGTTTCACATTATGAATTTTATTTAATGCGTCTGTTCTTACAGTAACTCTTGGAAACTGTTTTGGTTTATCTCCATAAGATTCTGGCTGTTGGACTATTCTTTTAATTTTTTTGCGTGCCATTGCTAATTTCTTTTTATTTTATATGTTAGGTTCTCACCTATAGTAAATTTTGGAATATTTATTGTATTAGATGTAGAAATGCTACCTTCTATAGGGTGTAATATTGTTTTTTCAGGATCTCTAGATTTTTCAAAGAACTCAAATTCTTTTATACCATTATGATCTTTAACATAACAATGCCCTAATTGATTTCTTTGTTTTACTGAACTTTGGAAAAAATCAAATCCTATTAAATCTAATCTTTTAAAATTCATATGCCTATTAAAAAAATTATATGTACTAATTCCTGTTGAAGGTTTAAATCCATCTAATGAATTTTTTAAATCTTCATAGACATTCCTTTGTACATCATAAACATTTTGATAATGTAATCTATCACTATATATGATAGGACTAATTATATAATCTACTGTATTACTTTGAATAATGTTTTTGGAAAAGTTTTCAGATTGTAATCCCATTGCGAGAATATTAGTTTTAGTTCCAATCTTATCAGAATAAATATTTTGTCTATGTAAGTAGCCTTTATTAATTCTAACTACAATATCATAATCATCGATCAATTTTTTATACTTACCATTTAAAATCCTAGATGAATTTCCTATAACAATAATTTCTTTACCGCTACAATAATTCTTTAATTCTTCTAAGCTTACCATTAATAATATAGATTTGTATTATATATTAACTAAAAAGGGACCCATTTCTGGATCCCCCTTTCAGAATTATAAGTAAGTCTTACTTTTCAACTTTAGTCAAAACTGGCTCAGCTGGTTCAGTTTGATCTGCTTCTTCATTTACAATTGGATCTTCTTCCGTTCCTTCAGCTCCTGGAGCAGTAGGTGGAACAAATACTTTAATTGCTTTTGAAATTAATTCAGCATCTTCGATTGTATAAGCACCTTTACCTTGTGCAATTCTAACAGCTTGAATTAAAACATTTAATGCTTGCTGACCATTAAGTTCTCCTGTTGGATTTACTTGTTCTGGATTTTCTTGAGTGTTTTCTTCTTTGTTCATGTTAACGTTAATTTTTAAATATATTTAATATTTATATACCTAACTCTACAGTTTGTTTACTTTATATCAATAAAATTTTCAGTATCTTCTTTAATGGATAACGTTAGAGTTAAAACACCATTTTCAACTTTTGCTTTGATCTTTTTAGTATTTACATCTTGTGGTAAAGTAAAGCGTTTATCAAAGGATCCTAACCAAACATTGTCTTCATTAGTGGAAGCAATGCTTAATTCACCCTTAATCATTTTTACCTTTAGATCTTCTTTAGTTAATCCTGGTATAGCAATTTCTAAAATCCATTGTTTATCTTCTTTTATACAATGCCATCCTTTTGATGGTTTTGTAAAGAAAGTTTCAAATTCATCCCAGAAAGGATCTTTTAGTAATGTATCAATATTATCGTTGATTCTTCTTGCTTGTGTTACTGGCTTAAAGCCATTTAAAAATGTGTACATATTATATAGTTTTTTATTAAAATAGGAATTCGTTTCCCCATTTAATATACTATACTGAAAAAACCGTGCAATAGTGAATTTCTTGACACATTGTCCGATATTTCATTTTCTTTATGTCAAGATGTCCGTTTCTTACCTCCAAAGTATTCATAACCATGACCTTCAGTAATTAATGTTTGATTAACATCCCACTGCTTACCTTCTGCATCCATTATAAAAATCTGACCTAATACTCTACCATATTTACCTACACCCTGAGACTTTATCCTAAACATACCAGGTTTACTACTGACTTCATTTAATAAGACCTTTAATCTCTCTTTAGCCGCTAAACCTTTTTTCTTTACCTCTAAATCTCTAGTTCTGCTTTCCCACGCGTCCATACCAACAAACCTAATTCTTTTATGAACCCAAATATTAAAACCTACATCTATCATTGCATCAATAGTATCACCATCGACAACCCTATCTAATTTACCTCTATAAATATACTTATCCATATTATTTGTCTTTTTTATTTCCAGCAAATTTTTCTAATCCTGCAATACCAAAACAACCTAATACAACTAATGTGAAAGAATCATAAATAAATTCATTAATAACTAAATCTTGGCCGAACCAACCTGTTACCAAATCTGCTACCATTATTATACACATAACAATAAATGCAATAAAACCTACTATGGCTTTTTCATTCCAATCATTGTTATCTTTAAAAATATTCCACATAATTTCCGTTTATTTTGTTTTATTTAACGACCGCCAGTCACAAGTAGATTAATTGAAAATATAATTAATGCAGATGCCAATAATTTCATTAAAGGATCATCCTCTCCACTTATAACTTCTGTTTTTTCTTTGCAACATTTATCAGCAGCTGGTTTTGTTGATCCACAACTACTTGTTAAAAGTAATGTGGCAAACAATAAAGCTGTAATTTTCTTCTTCATAATTTCTGTCTATTTTTATAAGGATACTAACATATCCATTAATTCAGGTTGAGGAAACATATCTACTTTTGTTTTCTTAACATTAGTATGAGTCCATAAACCTTTACAATTCCCTCTTACTACTTCAGGAATATATTCAAAAGCATCTACACCTATAGATTTAATTAATTTAGGTAAGCCATCAGTAATATCAATATTGTCTCTTTCACCTATATACAAAATCCAATCTCTTAATACTTCAATTTGTTTATCAGAATAACGATGCCATGTACTATAACCCCTAAAAGGTTGAGCTAAGGTTACGAGCTGAGATCTATCAGCTGTTGTTCCAGCATATGTTTTACCATTTTTAATCCAACCAAAATTATTTACTTCTATACCTACAGAATTTTGATGCATATGACTTCTTCCTGTACCTAAATGCCAACCCCAACCACCTTGTGGTGTACATTGAACTAAAACTCCATCATATTGATCATCATCTCCTTTAATTGATTGCCCACCTAATACAAATTCTGTAGCAACCTTACCTCTATCATCTCTACCCCAATGATCTACAGTTCTAAAAGGATTATGCCATCCTGCAGTATGATGCAAGAAAACATATTCAGGTTTACTTCCTGTCATATATTCATTTTTTGGTAGCATGTGACGGTGAATAGTTAATCCACCTTCTGTTTGATAGATTGCTTCTTCAACATCAGTAGTAGCCAAACCCATAGCATTCCAAGTGGCAGGGCCAACAATACCATCAGTAGTAAGTTTGTTATTTGCTTGCCATGTTTTAACTGCCTTTTCAGTTCCCCTACCAAAATGTCCATCTGTAGATATACATAAGAATTCTTGTAGCTCTTGAACTTCTTTTCCTTTTGATCCATATTTTAATATCATTATACTATTCTATTTTACTAGATCTTTTAGTTGATCTAAACTCTGCATTCCAATTTTTCGTTTAACCTCTAATCCATCTTCTATAACAATAAAGCATGGGATACTACGTACCCCATACTTTGCTGCAATTTCATTTTCTGTATCTACATTAATTTCCAATAAAGGAATTTTAGAAGCTTCTTTAAATTGGCTTAATGTTGGCTTCATTGCTTTACACGGTCCACACCAATCGGCATGAAAATCTACTAATACTTTTCCTTTTTCTGGTATCATAATGTTGTTATTTAATATATTTATTTTTTCTTTCCTGATCTTTTATAGTTTTCCTCTTCGTAAATTTCTAATAAATCATCTACAATAGGATCCCTATGATTTTGAAAAAGAGTAATAGAAGACAGTTTTTTAATTTTAGATGCTTGATTATACAAAAATCTAAAACCTGATTCCCCTCTACCTTTTAAGTCTACTTGCCCATCATCACCACAAATAATCATCTTGGATCTTAAACCAACTCTGGTTACAATCATTTCCATTTGATCATTTGTTACATTTTGTGCTTCATCAACAATAACACAGCTATCAACAAATGTTCTTCCTCTCATAAATGAAACTGGTACAATTTCTATTTGTCCACTTTCAATAAAAGGTTGAACTTTATCTTTTCCATATAAGCTATACATGTTTTGGTAAATTGGTTGCACCCAAGGATCCATTTTAGCATGTAAATCACCGGGTAAAAATCCTATTTCTTCTTTAGAAACAGTTGGTCTTGTTATTATAACCTTTTCATAATGTCTTCTAAATAATCCATCTAAAGCAACTTGGCATGCCAATAATGTTTTACCACTACCTGCTTTACCAGCTAATAAAGTTATTGTATTTAATAATATAACTTCTTTAGCTAATTTTTGTTCTTCATTAAGTTTTAATTTAAATGTAATAGGATTTTTGACTTTTCTCTTTTCGCGAAAGACATCGTCATCATAAGTACGTGCGGGCATATTGATTTTTTATTTTTAAAAATCTTCCGAAATGTAAAATATAATCTCGAAAGATTAAGGTTTAGAATTAACTGATGCTCTTAAAACTGGTCGAGAAGTTAGTGGCTCCTTTACCTGTTTTCCAACAGCAGTCGTTTCGGGTGTTGGTATCACAATAGGATCTCCAACTGGTGTAATATGCTCCGTAGGAATTGGCTTTGCTACTGCATCAGCAACCGCATTGTCGGTTTTTACCGTCTCAGGTGCTATGTGTACTTCTCCAATTTCTACTGGGATTTTTGCCTTGTCGGCATCGCGAGAATATAAATCTTCTTCCGGTAGTTCCTCGCTAACAGCCGGGATTATGTCGTCAATAGGGTAAGTGTCGTCTGGATGGATTTTTCTAGGTTCAGCAGATCCAGCTACTGGTGTTTCAATATCAAATGCACCTTTCCACTTCTTTGCTTCTTCTGGTATGTTTTCTCCTAGATCTGTATCATCTACAACATATGCAGTTGGTTGAGGTATACTCTCAGATTCTTCTGGTCTAATATAATCAACTAATGATTTAATAAAACCTAATGCTACTAATGGAAGTATAGCACCACTTACAATAGAAAGAACTCTTTTTTGATAAATTGGCTCGGCTTCTTCTAACCCAAACAATTCTATCCATCCCATATAATTTTCTAAATTTATAAATGCATGAAATGAGTTAGCCATCATTTGAAAAGATGTTAGTAGCAAAAATAAACTCCATACCATTGTCTTATTTGTTTTATCTAATATTACGATTGCAGCAAGAGAAGCCGCTGCACCTAATTCAAAACCAATAGCTAAAGCCCAGTTCATTAAACCGTCATGAGCTAAATCAAAAAAGGCTACAGAATTAATCATTGATATTGTAGCTACTAAAAAATATAAACTAACAAAAATGCTAATTATACCTAAATGTACTAATTTATCTTTCATAATTTTAATTTATTTATATATTTCCTAAACTGTAGGTGGATTATCTTTATATGGGTGTCCAGGCGGCAGTAAACCTACTAATCCCCATTTCCAAGCAAGATACCCTTCACCTTTTTCCAAATCAGTAAGATCGGTTCCACTTGTACCAGGAATATCAGCAACTGCAAAAAATTCTGCTAAACGACCATCTAATTCTTGTGATGCTCTATTTCTCATTAGTCTTAATTCTTGGTTAGTTTGTAAACTGTTATCATAATCGTTAACGGGGGTATACGCATTACTGCCGTTTACTCTATTTCCAATTTGATTACCGGTTTTATTAAACCAACAAGAAACTATAACCCAGTTATTTATGGAAACACTTTGCAGATCCCAATCTTTTACACTACCAATAGAAGAACTAATTCTACTTGTAACTGTATTAGAATCTAAATCTAACTCACCTGGCCACGTATTTGAACCACCGCCACCTGATGATATTGCATAATCTCTTTTTGTTGTTGAACTTGTATTAGTTTCATAAGACCAAAAGGAATCTTTATCTGCATTAACAGTATTAGCCAAAAATACACCTACTGCCCAATGATTACCTGATGATACTTGTGGTCTGTACCCTGTACTTTGTAAATATTCATTACTTCCGTTAAAATCAAATACATTTAAGCCATTAAGATTATTAAGAACAACAGTAGGGGTACTGCCTATGGACATCGTATAAGTTCCTGCTTTATCGGTAACAGCCGTTAATGTAGATCCTGCACTTGTATATGAAGAAGTATCAGATGCATCAACCCAAGCGACTACATTAGCATCAGTAGGATCCCATGGTGGTTGAGGCTGTTCTAATATTCCTGATGTAATTAAGTGTATCATATATTAACTTGAGGTTAAATCTCCAAATAACCACCAATCGTTGGTATCTTTTTTAATAAGTGTTACTCCTGAATATTGATATTGTAAAAATGTATTATTATTTGAAGAAACAATCGTAACCCCAGTACCTGCTGTAATTTGAACTTTCCCTGTATTACCTCTTGCTACCATAACCTGAGAACCTATAGGAAATGCGACAGATGAATTAGGTGGAACTGTTAATGCCATTGTAGGGTTAATTCCTGTGGGGCTGTTAAGTTCAACTATTTTATCTCTATCACTTAATACTAAAGTATAGCTGTTTGATTGGGTATTAGTCGCTATTAATGTATTTGCATCTGATCCAGTTGCACCTTGTGATCCTTGTGATCCTTGTGGCCCTTGAATACCTTGAGCTCCAGTTGCACCAGCACCAGTTGCACCAATTCCACCAGCAGCACCTTGTGCACCACTTGCACCTATTTCACCAGCAGAACCTTGAGCTCCAGTTGCACCAGCACCAGTTGCACCAATTTCACCAGCAGAACCTTGAGCTCCAGTTGCACCAGCACCAGTTGCACCAATTCCACCAGCAGCACCCTGTGCACCACTTGCACCAATTCCACCTGCAGCACCTTGTGCACCACTTGCACCTATTTCACCAGCAGAACCTTGAGCTCCAGTTGCCCCTTGATTACCTATTGCTCCTTGTTCACCTGCAGCTCCTTGTGTTCCTGTTTTACCAACTTCTCCTGTTGCACCTTGTAAACCGATTGCACCTTGGGTACCTGCAGCCCCTTGTGATCCGCTTGCTCCTTGTAAACCGATTGCTCCTTGTTTACCAATATCTCCAGTTGCTCCTTGTATACCTGTGGCTCCAATTTCTCCTTGGGCACCAATTGCACCCTGTGGTCCTTGTAAACCAGTTGCCCCATTACCACCACCACCTGATCCTGCCGGGCCTGTTGCACCAGTTAATCCTCGTGGTCCTTGAATACCAGTTGCTCCGACAGAACCTGATACGGAGCCACCACCCCCACCTGAAGATCCACCACCAGGCACATACCCAGGATAACATCCATCATCACAACCATTTTCATAAATTTTTGATGGTGCTATTTTAGCAACTTGTAAACATGATATACCAAAAGTTTCGGCTGTGCCTGCAGTTGTTAATTCTGTTAATAAAATTTCTGCAAATATTGCAGTAGGGCTAATTTTTGTACATGCAGTATCTAAACAAATTCTTACTAAGCCTTCATTATGAAGCCTACCTTTATCATCAATGTATTGCATTATAGTCATAGGAAAACCTTTACAACCTGTAGGAACATCTGGCCACCAAAAATTTGCTATTGTACAATCATATTCATTATATAACATTATTTGAATTTCTGTAAACTTTGATAAATCTAAAGGTTTACTATCTATTCCAAAAAATTGTATATCAATGCATGCACTAGTCCCTTGCATTATGATTTTAATACAATCTACTTGAGCAATAATTTTACCACATAATGTTAATGCACATTTAGGATCGCCATTAATAGGAGTAGGTACTCCTGGTATTATAGGTGTATTAGCCACATTTAGTCTTCTTTTTCTTCTAATGCATTGATAGAGATTCTTTCTTTATCAGAAATTTCTTCAATTCTTAGAGTTTTCCAAGCAGGAACTGTTTTGATAAGGTATATCATTTCCTCCTCATTCACTAATTGAGATGATAAAGTATCAATCTCACTGTTTAAGATTCTTTGTTCTTTTTTAATTCTCTCTACTTCGGAATCTATGCTACATGATTTAAAATAAGTTAATATCATTATAACTATAATTATTTTAATTCCATGATCCGCAAAAAATTTGTTAAATTTACTCATTGTTTTATTTTTTAAATTGTTGTTTTGGTTTTGCTTTGTGCTCAGATCCTTTAGGAGCTCTGTGGTAATTTTGCGTTGACCAAGGGTCTTCCTCGGCACATTCACAAGATTCGATATGCTCTCCACACCTGGGGCAGTCTTCGGCAACCTGTTCAAGTTCATCGTTTATTTCTTTTTCTAATTCAGCATTTGTTCCTTTATGATCACCTTCTTTATGATCTTTTTCAGCCTTGTCACCAGCAGCTTTATACTTTTTATCCCTAACTTCTAAAAGAAAATCCTTATAATTTCTTATAAACATTGAATTTGATTTTTTTTATATATTCAATTAAAGAGGGAACTTAGTATGAAATTCCTTTACTAGGTTTAAAAACTTTTTGCCATATTTAGTTATATCACCAAATGTCATTTCAAAAACCTGTGGAAAACCATCAGCTTCATTACTTATCCATATTTCACCACCTTGCGGTTTTCTTTTATTCATTTCCCAGTATGCTAAGGAATAAGCAGCAATTTGCATTTTATAATTTTCTATCCAATCCTCTTTTTTTGGTTTTTTGGATGATTTAAAATCTAAGATCACTAGATGCCCTTTCTCATTTTCGTATATAATATCTACTCTACCGGCATACCCTCCCATTAGAGGTGAGAATAAAGTATCTTCTATAGACACTACATTAGCAATACGTTCAAAACATTTACCATTATAAAAATTAAAGAAAAGCTTTCTTCCTATATTAGTTTCTTCTTCTGTAAAACCATTATCTTCTACAAAAGGACCTATAAGTGTTTGAGCATCTATTAATCTTTCTCTCGTGGTTTCTTTTTCAGAACCTAAAAAGTATTCACAAAATTGATGCATTACAGTTCCACGGTTTGCAGAAAACTTAGAGATAGCATCAGCTTTTTCTTCTCCTATTCTTTTTCTCCATTTATCAATTCCTGATTTATCAGTCATTGCACCAAGAATGGTTGTTACAGAAGGGTACTTTTTACCTTCTCCTATATTATAGTATCTTTTACCATTTATAGTTTCTGTTGTAGCTAAAGATTCTGCTGTTGCCATTATATAGATCTGTTTCTTCGTTTCCCATCCCACTGTACTTTTTTAGAGCTTCCTAATACTCTATACTTAGAAACTGTTTTATTAAATTGGTTCCTAGTTTCATTTGTATGGGGGTGTCCATTTTGTTGTTCTAAATTACTCATCAATAAGTTGTTTATTTTTATATGGAAATAATTAAGAAAGTTTAAGACAAAAAAACCGATTACATTACATAATCGGTTCTTTCTTTAATTAGTTAAGTATTATTTTTTATCAAATACTGACCATAGGATTAGTAAAGCAACTAAGCCGATGAAACCACCGTCTCCTAATACTTTTACTATCTCCATAACATTTGCTACAACAGATGTTCCAAATACACCTACACCGAAAATAACTTCAGCTAAGATACTTAAAGAAACAAATGATAACAATATCATTGTAAGACCTCCTAGGAAGTCACCGATTTTTGAAAATATATCTTTCATAATTTTTGTTTTTTTTAAATTAAAGGAAACTGAGTCGTAAGATTCAGTTTCCTTATACTTTTGTTTTATGCTATTAAAATTTCAATCCGAATCCTAACATCATGTTTGTTGTCTTTTCACCTGTGTGATAAACAACCTTTGGCTCTACAAAAACACTTTTGTGTATAGTAAACATTTTACCTAAACCTAATGAAAGGTTATCAGTTTCCATGTCGCCCATTGCAGCATACAAGAAAAAGTCTTGTCCAACTGCATTTAAAAAGTATCTAGCATGTATATCCATTGATAAGTCTTCAGACGAATCAGCTTGTGCTAAAGATAAACCAACCATTAACTTATCGGATACTCCGTAACCTAAAGTTGGTGAAACTGACCAATCAGTCCATGCAACATCTGCGATGTTACCTGTACCTACGTACCAATCTCCTTTTGCATTTTGCGCAGAAGTTGAAATTACTATTCCAACTACTAACATCAAACTTAAAATTAATTTTTTCATTTTTAAAATTTTTTTTTGTTTAATTAATAATCGAGGAATTGTTCCTCTAACATAGAAAACCCTTTCCTATGTATTTTGTGAGCCTTTCGGCTTTAAAAAATTTTGCTCTTCTTCTTTTGTCGCGTAACCTAACTCCCTCTTGCATTCTGAGCAATATCTTTTAATAGATCTTCCTTCATCAAAATTAATTGTCCAATCTTTATGTGAACAATTATCCTGAATGTTTTCTTTTTCTTTTTCTAATTCTTTTAGTTTATTTTCAATTTGATTAATATCATTTAAAATATGATTTCTATTATCTTGTTCCATAAGTCAGATATTTTTCCACCATGTGATGTAAAAAGTACATAAACTAATCTTAGTAAGAGAAGCAGTCCTAAGGTTTTAGCAGCTGATTTTACAAATGGCCATAATTTAAAAAATTCTCTATCAGCAGATAAAACTAGTAAGAATGAATTTGTATCTGGTATTGGATTAAATTCTGGAGAAACATAATCGGCAATACCTAATTCTAATAAAAACTTATCATGCTTTCTTAGCTGCATTAATACATACCCTTCCTGTGAAATTGGTGCTGATACTACTTCCTCTGGTAAATTAATAACTGTATAGATTCTTCCTACCCAATCAACTCTAAACCCTTTCTCTTTTAATTCAGCTTCTGCTTTCTTTGCAATAGATCTTATCTTATTCCAAATTTTAATTTCATTATATAAATCTGTTATGTACATAGTTTTATCTGTTTTTTATGTATTTAGGCTTCAGAGAAGACTTTCATACTTTCTAATTGTTTTCTGACTATTTTCCTTCCACGAAATATGCGGTTTTTCACAGTTTGCAAGTTTATACCTTTTTCACTGCTTTTCATAATATCTAAAATATCATTATATGACTTCTTATTTAAGAATCTTTCTTCCATAAATCTCTTATACATTGGAGGTAAAGCCTTAATTGCTTCTGTAGTTAATCTCACCTTTTCAGTTAAAAGATATTCAGCTTCCCAGTGATCTGCCTCTGTTGGTGGCATTGAATTATCTGTGTCAATATCTGGTAACATAAATGTTGGAGGATCAATTCCTTTATCAGTAAATGCATTCATACTTACCTTTCTATTTCGGTATCTTATCCAACCTATACATTCATTGTATGCAATACGATATGCCCATGTTGTGATTTGATAATCTTCATTGTATTGATCAATTTTTAAGTACACTGTTGTTAAAGTTGTTGAAACAATATCATCAGCAACATGCGGATCTTTTACAATATTATTTGTGTAGGACCATAGTCCTGGTCTCATCTTTGCATATAATTCATTATATACTTTTTCGCTTCTTGTCTTTTTAAATTCTATTGCAAGTTCTTTGTACGTCTTCTTTGTTCTTTTAGCCATTTATGAAGTCTTTTAAGGTTAGATAATTTATAGGTGTGAATCCCCAAAAATCAGAACAGACATTAAATCTGTTTTGAATCTTTAGATCTGTCTTATGAGAAAATACTGTATGACCGTGCATATGAATAGTACCTGAATCTTTACCATTCCAAACAGATAATGGATAATGACAAATAACAGTATCAAAATCTATTAGATCCATTATGGCATCATTTAAAAATTCAGCTTTAGGAAATTCTTCAATAACCTCTTCTAATGCTTTATCAGAATTTCCTTTTAAGAAATAAATTCTACCATTTAATTTCTTCAGTACTTTTCTAGCAGTTGTAGGATCCCATGCAAAATTTCCTAAATGAAATACCACATCATTCTTTTTTACTTTTTTATTCCAGTTTTTAATTAATGTAGCATTCATTTCATCTACATCATTAAAAGGTCTGTTAGCAATCTGAAGTATTTGTGGTCTACCGAACCAGGTATCAGAAGTAATATGGAAATCTTTAGGTATTTTTTTAGTCATATAATTGATTTACAGTATATTGTTTCATAATATACAGTTTAAATATAAACAATTTAGTTGGGATCTGAAAAGTTTTTGGTAACTTTTTTACTATTTAATTGAAAATCTTTTGCCACCATCTTTCTTTAGTGTCTTTTCAATCATAATTTTTGCGTATTCTTCTAGTTTAGTTAAACTTTCTTTATTAAGAGGCTTCTTATAAAAATCTTCATAGATATGCTTATAAGCCTCAACGGTTGAATCAAAAGGTACTCCAGGTTGTGCATTTGATTCAATAATATATACTTTTCCATTTTTACCTTTCATTACATCAAAACACATGTAAGGTAAATCTTCATAGATCTTACAAAATCTTTCTAAGACTTTTCTATAATCTTCAGGTAAATCACTTAAGCTCCTTTTTGCATAACCAAATTCCATTTCACTTTTAGCACTACCTTTACCAGTTTTAGCTTTTTCATTTAATGGAGTTCGTTCCATCCAAAAGATAGGCTTACCTTTAAAGTTTATAAATCTATGTTCTTCTTCTTTATCAATGTATTCTGAAAATGTATCAAAGATCTTTTCATCTACATCTTCCATTAAATCTGGTTTATTAATAATTTGAATACCCTTACCACTATGACCTTCTGCAGGTTTTGCAATAATAGGAAATTCTAATTGCTCTAATGCATCATTCTTAGAATATACTGTCTTAGGTATATTTTCATCTTCTCCAACCAGTTTATGGAATTCTTCCTTAGATCCAGATTTTGATATGTGGTCTGGGTGATTATAAACATTTTCTTTTTTAATCTTACCAGCCTTTATTAGTTTATTAACTGTATCTGAATGATAGGTTAAAACTGGATAGTCTGGATTAATATCAATGTCATTCATATTGTTTTCATGAACTTGTGTAAAAAACTTATCCCCAGCAAAACCTTTATAAGTCCACCATCTTTGTCCACTATCTTCTCTTAATGCTAAATAAACTTTACCTAGACCATTTTCACTATCCTTTGATTCACTGATACCAAAATGAGATGATTGAGTTCCACCAATAGGTTCTACCTGATCATCAGCCCATTCTTTAAATTCTTTTTCATTTCTAAATATAAACTTATCAGCGGATAACTTAGTATTAGTTAGAGTAATCTTACTTCCTTTTTTAGTAAGCTTATATTCTTTACCACCAACAGTAATATCGATAGGTTTCTTTACCTCTACAACATATTCTTTTAATAAATCTTCTCTACCTAATTGTTTATATACTTCTTTTCTGGTTTTCTCCATCTTTTCAGCATACTTAGGGTCACTCTTTCTGTTAAAAACTATTTGCTGAGTTAAAGAACCACTAATTTTTTTAACATCTTTCTTTCTAGTTTTAATTAACCATGCGGCTAAATCTTTTATAGAAAGATCTTTAAATCTACCTTCAGCATCAGGTGCATCAGAATGATGGAAGTCTGGTGCTCCTTTAGGTTTCTTTTCATTTAAGAATTGTTCAAAAAGTTTTAGATATTTCAACACTTTGATTTATTTTATTATATATCTCCACCGTTACTATGAAATGCTAACCATTCAAATAACGGATCATTAAGCCATTCACCGTCCCAGCCCTGTACTATATCTGATTCTAACTCATTCATAGTATCAGTAGGATGACCTTTAGTTGTAATAAGATTTCTTTGTAAAGGCGGATATGACATTTCACTAAATGGTTTATTTAGCATCCTCTTAACTAAATCAAAATGTCTTTCATAAATATGAAGTGAATGGACAATATGAGTATATGTACCCATTTTAAGTTCAGGGTAATATCTTTCTAAATGTTTTAGCATTTGTTGCTGTAATAAACAAAAGAATGCAATATCAGTTGCAGTACCTAGAATAAGATCATTTGATCTCATATCAACAGTAAAGTTTAATCTATTATCTCTGATTTGAAATATACCATTAAGAGTACATACAAAATCTTTATTACCTTGCCATTGGTGAGACGGTTTGTTAAAATGTAAAATAGCTTGCCTAGAATCTTTATCTTCTATTAATGAATCTAATGCCCACTGCCATTGATTTCTACCATCAGAAAGAGGTTCTTTAAATATAAGATTACCATACGCAGAATTAACAGTACCATCACCATTATCTAATTGTTTCCAAAACTTTGAGAACTTATCAATAAATTTAATATCTTTTCTACCTGTAAAATACCAAACAGTTTCACCAGCAATATATTTAAATTGACTACTTCTTTCTTCATTTTCATAAAGTGGAAAGTAAGGATCATCTATAACTAATGCTGCATTACATATTTCTTTAATTTCCATACCTCTTGGTTTAGAAGTATAATCAGGATTCTCTAAAGTATCTCTTAATGCTTTTTCATAAACATCTGCAAATGTATCTCCTCTATATGTTCTCATTATTTTTATTCTTTCGTTCCACTACTCTTTTATATGCTTCTTCTAATACATCAGCATATTCTTTATACTTATATTTTTCAGGATTATCTTCTTTTAACTTTCTTGACTCTTTAAATACATCATCTCTAATGCCTTCTTCATGAGCTTTATAAAGTATATCTTCTGCATTACTCATTAAGAAACATATTTAATTGTTTGGATTCACCTGTTATGGTATTCTCTTGCTTTAAGAAATCTATAATAATATTAGAAACTTCTATTGCACTCATTGTACCAACATTAACATGCAATTTATTTTTAATGGTACTTAATCTATGAGCTCTCCTAAAACCATCAACCTCGGCCTTTACCTCTTCTTCATTACCATAAAAAGATTTACCATCATCTCTTTTTAATATTGTATGTGGATCATTGGTTAATGTAATTAAATATAAATCTTCTCTTAATGCTTTTGTATATTTCTTTTCAATATCAAAAACATAATCACCTGAATAACCTCTATAAAGGGGAGAATAGACAGTTTCACCTAAATGAGATCTATTAAAGATAAGATTAATATCAGTATCACCTTTTTTATATCCTAATTTAGATTTCATCATTAATAAAAACATACTTTCATAAAGATCTTTAGAATATGTAGTATGTTTTTCTATATCATCTTTAAACGGTAATGCCGAATAATGTAATTTGTGAAAAACATGCTCACTCATATTTTTAATAATTAAATCTTGTTGTGTATCTTTACCTACATTATCGGTACCTTCTATAATAATGAATTTAGCCATTTGTTTATTTTTATATGATTAAAAGTTAGGATTGTTTACAATAATATCAAAATCAGTAAAGCCTTCAAAATCCCTTTCGTCAGCAGCGATTCTTCTTTCTATTTTATCATTAAGATCTCCTCTTTCTAAAAGTCTTTGTTTTCTAATTTCTAAAGGAATATCTAAATAAATGATAGTACATTTTTTTCTATCAATAGGATTAATTGCATTAACACCATGAGGTGTCATAACAAATAGGTTACATGTATTTTTAAATTGTTCTATGCTTGAGCCATAGTACCAACCGTTGAATTTAACATATTCATACCAAAAATTATTTTCAGCATAATGTTTAAAATCTTCTTCTGATATAAAATAATAATCTCTACCATCAATTTCGCCTTCTCTAGGTGGTCTTGTAGTATAAGAAGTACCGTATGTAAAACCTCTGCCTTCTAAGACTTTTCTCATATGATCTTTACCAGCAGCGGCCTTTCCTATTAATATAACTTTATTCATTATCTGCTACAGGTTCAGTTTCAAATGTTCTTTCTAATGTTGATAGTACATCTTCTGCCTCAGCTAATGATCTGGCTATTGTTTCCATTTCCTCTATATGTTGAGGGTGTTCACCAATTCCTACAGGATTAGTTAAATAAATTGTTAGTGTTGCTAAAGCTTTTTGCTTTTGTGCTTCAAATTGAGCTTTAAGCGCGTCGTAAATTACATTTTTATTTGTTGTCATATGTTAGTCTATTAAAAGTTGTGTATGTTCAAAGTTATTTTTTATTTTCTCGTTAAAGAATTTACCTGCTGATTCAGATTTACATAATTCATCATATAACTCTGCCTCAACATTTTTGTATTCATATAATGCCCCGCTATTAAATTCTACCTTTAAGGTTTTTGTAGCAAAATTATATATGTACCTATTAATCATTGAAGAATTAACAGTTGTTTCTTGTTCTTTTATCATAATTAATTATTTGATTTTATATAGTAAAGTTTTTTAACTCCTTCTACTGTTAATTGTTTTGTTGCTGCTAACCATTTCCATGCATTGGTTTCATTTGCTGCTTCACATGCGATTGTACAATCGTCTTTAATACAAAACTGAAATGTTTTCATAGTGTATTGATTTATTATTATATGTTGTTTTTAAAAAAAGTTTACTTAATTGCTGCCTTTAATTTTTTAAGATCTGATAAATACATTTCTTTAGGATCTGTTGCTTTTAATGTTTTAAGTGCAATAATACAACCTTCTTTTTCTTGTAATAATTTTTCATATCTTTCCTTTGTTAAAGAATGAATAGCCATTGATAAAAGATAATCATATGATCCATGTACTGTATCATAATCATTAGTTTTTAAATAAGCTATAATTTTATCTTTAGGAACATTATTAATTTTTAGTTTACCATCAATAATATCTTTAATAAATCTAGCTTTATTAGTTACTAATGCTAATTGTTTTTCTGTTTTATTAATTAGGTAATCTTTTCTAGTTTGATACCAACCTAATCTAACACTAACAAAATGTTTTACTATTTCTTCGGCTTTATTAAATATTTTAAGTTCACCGTTTTCATCTATCGTTGTAAGATTTTCAGTTTCTTGTGTATTTAACCTTAGTGTTCGTTCTAATCTATCTTTAGAAATTAAATCTTTTAAAATAGATCTTCTAAATTTTAAAACATATTCTATTGTTTCGGATGAATTATCATCATAAGAAGTAATGATTCCTTTTTCTTGTAAAAGATTTAATATTTCTTCATATCTTTCATATGTATAATTAGGAGGTATTGCTGTAATCTTTACTGTGTTAGTATTGATAACTTGATAAGAACCACTAATCTTCCATGTTTTAGGATTTTCTAAATCTCTAGTAAAAGTTCCTTTAAATTCTTCAACCCATGGAGTTAAAGTTTTTATTCTTTTTCCATTTACCTCAGCAATACATGCATCTACTACATCTTTAGGATTTCTATTTAATATGTTAGTAGCAAAACCTACAGCAATACCTGATGTACCATTTAATATAACAGTTGGAACTATAGGTAAGAAATGTTCTGGTTCTATTTTTTCTCCTTCTTCTATTTTATTATCAAGTAATTCAAAATCTTGATAAAGTAATCTAAAATTAGGATGTAGCTTAGCACTAATGTAACGAGGTGCACCAGCAGATGGAGATCTTAATGATCCAAACTGACCGATACCTTCTAACAATGGTAATGAGTTTTTAAACTTTTGAGCCATACCGACCATTGATGATTCTAATGAAGTATTACCATGATGATAAAACGCCTCAGCTGCAACCCTACCTGCAAGTTGAAATAATTTCATTGGCTTTTCATTACCAGTTTTCCATATCTTATTGGCGATATAAACAACTTTTCTTTGTGTAGGTTTAAGACCATCTATACAACTTGGTATAGCTCTATTCTCTACCACATATTTAGCATATTCTAAATATTCTTTATCAAAAAAGGATGTTACTGTTCTCTTCATTAAAATAATGATTTTTTGTTAATAGTTTTTACTTCGTGGCCAAGTATCTTGCTTTTACGGGGTGTAGAATCCTTAGAAAACCAGATATCTAATGTATTGTTAAATTCATTATCTTTTGTTAATGTAAAGGTTCTCGGGCTTCTAATGATCTCCTTATATTCAGCATCCTCTAATGCAGCCAAACCTTTCTTATATTCAATTGACCAAGAATTTAAATTTTTCTGCTTAGATTCCCATTCTTTATATTCTTCATCAGAATAAAAGTTTAAAGATTCCTTGCCTTTCTTTGCAACCATTAAAGGTGTTTCTACTTTTAATATTCTACCTTCACTAAATAATTCTGGCCAATACTTACCTAAGAAATTAATTAATAAAGCTGAAATAGAATTACCGTCTACATCTGCATCAGTATACAATAATATTTTTCCATACCTTAAGTCTTTAGGTTCATGTCCGATCTTTAAACCCATAGCAGCCATCATTGATTGTACCTCTTTATTCTGTACAACTTTAGATGCAGGTAATTCTCTAACATTAATAAATTTACCTCTTAATGGAAATGCTCCTTGGTATTGTGGTTCTCTATATCTTCTAAATGCAGATGATGCAGAATCACCTTCAAAAATAGCAAGTGTACATTTTTCTCTAATGCCTCTTTTCTTTGCATCAATTAATTTTAATACTTTGGTTTTATCTAAACCTTTATTTAGCTTTCTTAATTTAGATCTTTCGTCAGCTTCTTTTTTTCTTTCAATCCAATCTAATACTGATTGTATAATTTCAGAATTTAAAACTTGCCTCAAAACCTTTTCACTTAATGTATGGCTTGTACCAAAATCCTTTGGAGCTGTAATTAGCTTTTCTTTTGTTTGTGAAGAGAATGCTGGATTAATAACAGTACAGTTAATAAACAAATATAAATGTTGTCTTAATTCAGAAGGTTTTACATCTACTCTATATTTTCTTTTTATTTTTTCTCTAAGATAAGATGTAATTTGCCAGTCTATATTATTAACATGTGTACCGCCATCTTTTGTTTCAACAGAATTGACAAATGATATTGCTTTAAATCCTGTAGTAGAATGGCCAATACCAATTTTCCAATGTTCTGATTGTTCATAAAAGACTGGAGTTACATAACGACTAGCATAATCTTTAAATGTTCTAAATGCAATTGGTTTATCATTTAGAAAAATCTTTAAAGTAGGATTACATGCAGCAATATCAATAAGCCTTTTAGTAATCATTAAATAATGATTCTTATTAATACCTTTTAATCCAAATCTTTCAAAATCTGTTAAATAAGTTATTTGAGTATGAGCAGTTTTCTTATTAGTAATTTTTGGCTTAGTTCTATTAGCCATGTTATTACTAAATGTTTGATTAAATTGTTTTTTACCATCACAAGTTTCAATTGTAAATTCTTTACTAAATATATTTGTAAGTGTACTACCTACACCATTAGTACCTACAACGATTCTATCTTCAGTATCATCAAAATTACTTCCTGTTTTTAAATTAGAAAATATCATTTCAGGTACCCATTCATCATACTCTTTATGAATCTTTACAGGTATTCCACCATTATCCCATATAGATATTAATCCTGTAGACATATCTATATTAATTTTAATTTTATTTAATTTAGAATTTCTTTTATGTTCATCAACTGAATTGGAAACTATTTCATCAAACAGTTTTAAGAATCCTGGATTATAAGTTACTTCAGTTAATTGAAATTGATCTTTTCCTTTGGTAGGTAAAAATACTTCTTCAGTATGTGGCTTAATTGATCCTACATACATACCAGGTCTTAACAATACATGTTCGGTATCTGTTAATTTCTGGTACTTCTTTTCAATGTTTACTGCCATGTATTTTATTTTTATATGGTAAGTTTTAAAGTTTGTTTACCTAAATGATCTTTTAAGGTTAAGTTTAAGAGAATGTAAATAAACATCATATATATTTTTACTATATTTTTTAGATCCTCTCCATTTATTTTTCCAAATATCTATTAAATTTTTAATAGCTGGATAATGTATTAATTTATTTTCTTTATTTCTAATTACTTTAATAACGAATTCATAATCTTTTTTCATAATGTTTATTTTTTTGTGGAGAATATCGGAGTCGAACCGATGACCTCCTGCGTGCAAGGCAGGCGCTCTAGCCAGCTGAGCTAATTCCCCATTGTGGTGGAGGTGGTGGGATTCGAACCCACGTCCAATAAGCATTCATAAAAACATTTCTTACAGCTTAGGATAAGTTTTTTTAAACTTCCAAAAATATCTCAATGGTTTTTTACAAGATACTCCATGAGAATCAAAACTTGCCAAGTATTAAGGAACTTTGATTAACCTGTAGCTGCTTTCGTTTTTCATCTTAATTATTTACAAGCATACTAATAACATGATGTGCATTACTTACCTACTTAGGCAGCCATTGCTAACTCAGCGTTGTCGGCTAAGATTGATGTTGGTCATCACCCGGTGCTGTAGTTTTTATTTCAATCAGATTGTCAAAAACCGGTCACCCCCAATAATTCAAAGAACGATTTATATATTATAAGTAATTTTAGGATGTAAATGAAATGCTCTATACATTGCTTCGTAAGCTTTCTTAGATCCAAACCTATTTTCTGTTCCTATATGCCATTCAATCTTTTCATAATCTTCATATGATCTAAATTCTTTATAATCATAAATAGTAAAAGTTGTACCATCCTCTGTTGTCATTTCCCATTCATTTTGAGTTACTTCATCAGAATCATCATCGTTATACATAACAGGACCACATACCTTTTCCAAATCTTCCTTAGAGGTTTCAAAATAGTGACCATGAAATGTATGATCTTGTAAACTGGAATTTTCTAATCTTTTTATCATCTTATGTATATGTTTAGTATATTATAATTATAACAAACTTTCTCTCTTTCTGAAAGTTTAGTATGGCATTTCTATATTTTTATTTTGTTCAGCTTTAAACTTTGCAACTAATTTTTTACAAATAACTTTTAACTCTGTTGAGAATTCTCCTTTATCTATAATCCAATCAATGTACCTTCCATCCATTTCAAATACTTCTTTAAAAGGTTTACCTTTATTCTTTCCAAAATTAAATACGATTGTTCTCTTTCCATTTATTTCATCAAATTTTAGCTTACCTCCTAAATCAACTTGATCTGCTCTACGAGTATTTACAACCTTATCAATTTCTTCAGCAGTTTGTGGCATATCATACACTTCTCTCTGTTTTTGAAATATTTCCATAGTAGCTCTAACATCTGCTTCAGCTCTATGTGCACCTTCTAAATCTTTACCTGTGAATTTTTTATAAGTATTTGTTAAATCTCTTTTTTCATAGTTACTGTAAATAAGGAATGGATCCATTACAGCTCTACCTCTGTGATTAAATACTATACCACATCTCATAAACTCCTCACATAAGAAAGGAACATCAAAGAATAGAGCATTATACCCTCCTAAGTCACTATCACCAATAAAGTCATTGATTTCAGATGCTATCATTTCAAAGGTTGGTTTATCCTTTAACATCTCTAAAGATATGCCATGCTTTTCTTCAGCCTCGGCTCTCATTGCTACATTTCCTGGATTTACTAATTGATTGTAAGTTTCAATCTCATTGCCATCAAAATCTGTTTTAATCATACAGATCTCAATTATGCGGTCAGCTGTTGTGCTGATTCCTGTGGTTTCTAAATCAAACCAAACTATATTTTTCTTCATACTATTCTAATTAACTTTAACTGTTATAAATATTATATAGCTAAAATTAAAGATAGTTTTAAGAAAATAGAATGTTTTTATGCTGGGCCTGATACGGATATTTCAACCGTTTGGATTGCAGTTGATATGTTTTGAGGTAATGATCCAATAGTTCTATTTAAAGAGTTTAGAGTCTTCTTAAGTTCCGAAGATCCACCACTACTAGACGAAGATTTCTTAGAATCTCCACCTGTTCCAGTTATTCTTTCTAATATGTTAGGACTGTCTCCACCAGCTTCCATCATATCCCTAATATCTTCAACTGCTCTAGCTAATGCCCTATAAGCTCCTCTATCAGATGACAGGTTAGATGCGCTATCAAATAAATTACCAAATGATACTGCCTTGTCAATATCTATTTTATTAATTGAATCTGCAATTTTAGAAATACCTTCAGCAGCTTTATCTAATTGGCCTTTTTCTGCAACATCCCCTAAAGTTACTATAAAGGATTTAAAATCATCTAGTTCTTGAGACATTTCCGGATTAGCTGCATAGAGATCACTGAACGCAGTTCCTATAGAAGTTAATAATTTACCTACCGATGCTGCAACCGCTTCCGGTTGAAAATCTCCACTGAAAGCTTTAAGGCCTTCTGCAATATCTGTTAATGCGGAACCTGCACCATCAACAGCCTCAATACCTTTTTGTATTTTATTTTCATCCCAACTAAAAAATAACCAAGAATCCGATTCTTCATTTTCTGCTCCACCAATAGAAGCAAACGCAGAACCAACTAAACCTAATGTTGTTTTAATTTTCTTAGCAACAGCCTCAGGATCTTCAATACCTGAAAATGTAGATAAGGCTTCTGCAATATTTCTTAATTCGGCGCCTGCACCCTGTACTGATTCAACACCTTCCGCTACTTTATTCTTTTTAATTCCAAGTAGGCTTCCCCAAAAACCACCAGCCTGTACATTACCTTGATCTGCAACGGCTGAAAAAGCTTCTTGTACGAAACCAACTGATTTAGATATAGCTGCACCAACTGCATCAAAATCTACTTTAGATTCAACTAATTTTTGAAATTCAGTTAAACCAATTGCAATATCCTTTAAAGCGGTACCTGCACCTTGCACCGAAGATAATCCTTCTGCTACTTTATTCTTTTTAATTCCAAATAATGATCCAAAGAATCCACCTGCATCTACATTACCTTCCTCGGCTACGGCAGCAAATGCTCTTTGTATAAATCCAACCGTTTTAGATATAGCATCTCCTAATACAACAAAATCTACTTTACTATCTACTAATTTTTGAAATTCTGTTAAACCTACTGCTATACTGGTTAATGCTTTACCTGCACCCATTACAGAATCTATTCCTTTCTTAGTTGCATTAGGGCTAAATGCATTTCCAAATACAGCTCCAAATAAACCTGTTGGGGTTGCAGCTTCTCCACCTGCTTGTGCAAAGGCTGTACTAATACCAGATAAAACTCCAGCTAATTGTACACTTTCTTCATCAGTCCAATCTAGTTTTTGATAATCTTTTAATCCTACTGATAATAAACTTAATGCTTTACCTGCTGCTGCAAAACCTGCGGCAGCTGATACCATAGCAACAGCATCTGCTCCACCGCTTATTGCGCCACCTATGCTTGCAAATATTCCTTTTATTCCTCCACCTTTAGGAGGCCCTATAAATGCCGTTTTTACACCAGCTAATGTTGTTGTTAGTTTAACAGCATCTTTTTCTGTAAAGTTAACTTTTTGAATAGCTGCTAATCCCGGTGCTAATAATAACAGTGCACCACCGATTGCTGCAAACGCTAGAGCTCCTGGTATAATAAATAATGCGCCTAATCCTGCTGCTGCAAATTCTAAACCTAACATTAATAATAATGCACCCTGTACTCCAACATCTTCCATTGTAGTATCTTTAGTAGCATGAGCAAATGGAATATATCCTAAACCAAAGACTAATAAACCAACACCCATGGCAACCATTGAAAGTGCACCTTGTATTATATAAGAAAATGCAAATCCTAATAAAGCAGTTGCTATTCCTAGCCCTACTAATATTCCTGCTTGTAATGCTATATCACCTAATGTTGGAGCTGTTAATGCAATTAATCCTGCATAGGCTGCATATCCTAAACCAAAGACTAATAAACCAATTCCCATCATAGCTAAAGCAACAGAACCTTTCTTAACTTGTTTATCGACTAAACCTAAAAGAGCTACTGCACCACCTATTAATATTATAGATCCTGCCATAGTCATCATTAGAGGTAGTCCTCCTTGCATAACAAAATAAGATACTAAAGCAAAAAGCGCTAAGCCAGCTGCAAACTTGACTAAGCCCCTACCCATATCAGCCATAGCTTCTCCACCACCTTTAATTTGTTTTTCCGCCATTCCTAGTAAAAGAAATAATGGAGTAACCAATATAGTAGTTAAGTATAAAATAGGAATTCCTAATGCACCAATTAATAAAAGTGGTGTGGCTAATGCTAAACTTTTTGCAAATTTAAATATTGCACCACCCATCATATCTAATGATTCAATACCTTCTTTAACCTTTTTGGAATCTTGTTCTGCTAATTTAGTAAATGTAGTTTCAATAAAATTGGCAAATTTCTCTACACCTTTCTTAGGTACAACTGCCCAAAGAATCATTCCCATTGCAGTTTTAATAGATCCTATACCTAATGCTTTTAAATCAGCTAATTTACCCCCACCACCAGCAGCACCGCCACCTGTAGCATCTTCTTCATTTTTTTCTTTTAGTGCTGATAATAGTTTCTTTCTGTGCAAACGAGTAAAAATAAAATTGCTTAAATTTCTACTGGAATACTCCGCCTCATCAGCGGAACTTGCCGCTATTTGTTGAAGCAATAGAGTTTGAGTTTGTAATTCACTTATAATAGCCATTGATCCACCACCATCATTACCACCAGTAGAGACTGCAATAAGAGCATCTAACTTTTCATTGGTTTCATTGGCGGCAGCCTCTATTTTCTTTAGAGGGTCCATTAAATCTTTTAAAGTTACAGCAGCCATTTAAGGTTTATTTTTTACAATTTAGGCATTTTTAATGAAGGCATCTTTGGTGCTTTCATACCTTTCATTTGACTAGAAGCCTGGCTTTTTAAGCCATCCATATTGTATTTATCCTGAGTGTCTTTAGTATTTTGTTGCTCTTGCTTATTACGCTCTTTTAGTAAATCATTATAAATTTCTAATGTATACTCATATTCATAGAAAGGAAGCAAATCCAGCTCTGAAGGCTGGAGATGCAACTTTTCTAAAAGTAATACTCTGACTTTAAAGAAGTTCAGCAGAGATATCTGGAATAATGAACATAGCCTTGATACCGCCGGGAAACGTGAGCGGAACGGTGACCTCCTCACCGCAGCTTTGACATGGGAATCCCATCTCCGGTTTTACACCGATTTTTAAATCTTCAGCTAACCTATACACAATTGTATATTTTGTAGCATCCCATCCTTGAAAGGAGGTAATTAAAGAAAATATATCTTTTTCTTGCCATCCTCGCCATTCTCTCTGTAAGTAAGGCAAGATAGCTAGTGTAGATTTATCCCAGCTTTGATTTTTTTCTTCCCTAGTTCTGATATAATCAGTTATAGCTCTCATAACACCGATTGTAGGTGGTGCCAATTTAATCATGCCATAATTTTTTGTAGTTATAGAATAACACCTATCAGCATCATCATAATATTTTTCAATTGAATCAACAATAGTATTAAATTGTAAATTGTTTGTTCTCAATTCAACAGATTCTTGTGCTTTACAATTATTAGTTTTACATGATTTTTTTCCAACAGGCATCATTAATGTTTGTTCTCCTGTTTTAAATGTTAATTCTCTAATTGACAAAATTAAATAAATTCTGTCTTCTTCAAGAACATCTTTATAAGATCCTCTTTGATTTCCATATTGTACTTTACTACATGATAGTACAATATTATTTAATCCATCATCTACTTCTTTTAAATTGTTTTCGTCTATTGTAGAAAACGCTCTAATTTCAGCAACTCTTGCAGGCCTGATATGAATTTCAAAATCATCTCTATAAAATTTACCTCTTGATGGGAATGTAGTAAGATCTAATTTAGTATATCCCACTAATGCATTTAATCTTTTTATTTCTACATCATCAGACGTAATTTTATCCATTTGTCTGTTAACATCAACTTTACCTAATTCCTTAACTGTTTCTTTAGGAGTTTCTGTAGCTTCTACTGCAATACCTTCAGCAGCAGCAAATTCTTTCTTAATATTTTCTTCGTGCTCTTTTGACATTTTTAATTATTTTTTATTAATTGTTTTTCAATTTTATTTTCATCAACAATATGCTCTACTATTAACTGTCTTACATATCTAGAAATTGCTACAGGTTTTATACCAGTTTCCATTGATTTTTGTATAATTATTGTATTTAGACTATCCTCATCTTCAGGTGTTAATAAAACTTGTAATTTTTTAGTAAGCCTTTTCTTTTGAGGAATAAGTTCTTGTACAGTTTCATTAAAACCATATTTAGGATTATCAGATTTAAATTTACCAATCCAATATTCCACTCTTTTTAAAACATCACTTAAAGGTTCATTGCCCTCAAAAATTTCTAGAACTTCTCTATTAAAAGCTTTAGTTCCAAAATCTCTAACTGCTCTTTTGATGTATTTACCTGACCCAAGGTTATTTGGGTTATCGTTTATAGAATACCCTACATAAACCTTGTTTGTTTTTTGCTGTTGTAATTTATAGATTATCATTTCTATATTATATATTTTATATTATATATTAGGGAGTAAGCAAAAAAACTGGGAATACTTTAATATTCCCAGTTTAATATTTAAAATTTATGCTCCTACGTTCTCTTCAACCCAGTGATCACAACGATAAGTCATTGTTAATTCAGCTGCATCTTGAGTTTCATAATTCAATTCATCCACAAAATCAGGTTGTCCTGTTGGGAATACATCTTTAAATGTAATCTTTCTGAAGATATCTCCTGCTCTGTTATATTGAACTACAATCATACTTCCTATATAATCTTTCTTTAATCCCATTTCACCAGTTAATGGATCATAGATTAAATTATTCCAATTACGGAAAGTATTATAAATGTAGTTTTCATTAGCTTCATTCAAATTAAGAGTAAAGTTCATGGTTAAATCAACAAACGTCTGAGCTGGCATACCTGCATAAGATCTATCAGCAAATTTATATTTTTGATTTATAGCATCAATAGATGGATTTAAGTTATTTAATCCTCCGATTGATTTTACTTGCTCTAAGATTAAACCCGTATCATCCCCTAGTGGTGAAAATACAGTCACCTCAAATAGGTTAGGCTGAATAGGTTCGTACCTTTGGCTACTGGCCCTTGATTGGGTATAATGTGGTAGTGGCATATTTTATTTGTTTTTTTATATATTCGTCTTTAGTTACTTCTTATTGAAAGTTTCCTGTACTAATTGCACCAGTTCTTAAAATAGTTGTTCTTTGTACAAGAATTTCCATTCCTCTCGTTGGTTCAATATATGTATCTAGGATACCTACATTTTGATCAATGACCTCTGGTGTGTTATTGGTTTCATCCATTATATTTCTATAATCATAAACACCATCATCATTTTGAACAGTTGCTAAGAAGTTATCAGCTAATGTTTTAATCTCTAATCTTGTTTGAGCTGTATTAAATTCAAATAAGTAGTTTTTAAGAATTGCTTCAATACCATCTTGGATGTAAATTACAACCTCTCTAACATTAATTGAACTTAAAGCAGATTTTGGAACTTGCTGAGCAGTTTTATTTGCAAAGATAGTTGGTCCTGTTCCACTTTGGAATACAATTGGATTGATTCCGAATGGCTCTAGGAAGAATCTGTCTTCTTGGTCAAGATTAATCTCTAATCCTACAACTCCATTTCCGCCTATTACTCCACGTCTTACACCTGCCACGATTGACCAAGGTAATGCGTTTTCATATTTAAGTATATAGTTGTTAGATACATATGCTGCAGGTGGTACACTTATGTTCTTACCTAAATCTCTAACAGTTAAGAATGGATAATAATACCCTCCCCATGAACCACCGCTTGTTGCAGCAGGTAACGAGAATCTAATTGTTGGATTCAGTGCAAGATTTCCACCTTCAGATATAAACTTAGAGGATAACCCTCCAGTTGCATCAGAGAAACTTGGATCTGTATTTTTCTTAAAGTCTTTAGCTGATGGAGAATTTACAATAGCAAATGCATTTTTTCTACTCATACATAAATTTGTATAAATAGCTTTACAGTTTGCTTCAATTCCATTTCCATAAGTATCTACTACATAACGGAAGTTAATTGTTTCTCTGTCGATTAAAGCTTTATATAAATTAGTTCCACCTAATATTGGACTTAAACATTTATTCTGTCTAGAATTTGTTCCATCAGGTACATGTTTAGTTGAATCTAATGCAAATCCAGGTAATTCAAATACATTAAGGTAATCTACCCAAGAATCAATTGGATAATAAACCTCTACTGTTTTTAAAGCACCTTGTGCAGTTACACTAATCTCAGATTGACATGTTACTTTAATGGCAGTTGTTCCTGCAGGAATAATTGCATATTCCGAAGGAGTTAATCCACCTTCTACAATGTTTATTCTTGTTAACCTAGAATGTGGTATTGTAGTAGAACCTTCAAAATGTACCATATAATTTCCTACAACAATATCAGCAAGTTCTGGTGAAGTTGTTGCAATAAGAATTTCATTTGGCTTTAATGTTGGTTCGTTTAATGAATCACCTATAATATCTACAGTAAGGTTAAGAGCACCTTTTAGTGTTTGTACACCTAAAGTACCTACTGGATATAAATCAAGTTGTCCTGTTGAAGTAAGATCAGATTTAGCAAATTGACCTGTTCCATCAATTGTAAATTGAGATTGTGATGTTAATGTAGTAAATGAATCTTGTTCATAAGGAGTAATGCTTACAGATGGTAAATAGTATGCTGGATCAGATATTGCTTTCTTAGTTCCTGCAGCAGTTGCCCCAGTTCCATCAATAATCCATCCAAAGTCTATGGCATTCATTGCTAAATAAGAAGTAAAAGTTCCTAATGCATCTTTGTAAACTGCTTCATCACCATCAGTTAAAGTACCGTTAGCAAATTGCTTTTGTAATGTTGATCCATAAGAACCAATAATTCCAGCAGCTCCACCGTTTACATTTGTATTTCTTACAAAACCAAAGTCAGCTTCATTAATATAAGTATAGCTTGCAGCTCCACCCGTTGGGAAATCTGCTAATTGCGTTGAACCGACATCTGATAATAATACAGTTACAGTATTACCTACAGTTTGTACAGATGTTACTGGTACCCATTCAGTAGTTACAGTATCATATATAAATGATCCTACTAATGAAGACGTATTTGCTCTCATTCCTGAGAATGCATTCCAGATAGCATCTTTAATAGCATTAGCATTTTCAATTTGTATTTGTATACCTCCAGCAGTAGGAACAGAAGTAGTTATTGTACTTGCTGAATTAACTACAGTTGTAGATAAAGTTTGTGTTCTTGCATAAGATAAGTCAGAAACAATTGATCCACCGTATGATAAGAAATTAACATCATCTTGGATTGAAGTAGCTTGAGTATATTCAATATTGTGTCCTATCATATCAATTCCTCCAGGTACACCATCTATTAAAATATCTCCACTAAATAAATCTTCATTTACAGTAACAAATAATCCAGTACTTGCAGTATCAGCATTAACAACTTTTTCAACGAAAAGGTTATTACCTAATAAATCTACAAAATCAGGAATTAAACATGCAGTATAAGTTGCTTGTAGTGTTACTTCAGTTTCATTAAAGAATTCTTGTAATAATGTATCTGTAGAATCAGTTGCAAACTTTTTTCTTTTTAATCCTTGTGTTGGATCAAAATACTTTTGAAATAATGGATCTGAATTAAACCTTGAATAAGGAGTAAGTACATCACCATCAAAATCTCCACCGAAGTTACCTTTTAATACAAAGATATCTACAAAGAAGTCAGATATTAAACTATCTTTATCTAAGAAACCTGGTACATTTGCAGCACCATACCATTCCTCAACAGTTACTTGATAAGGTAAAACATTTGATGCAGCAGATTTTTTAGCGATTATAGATATAGGATTTTGTCCTAAGTTAGTAACATCTAATAAATCATTTACTGTTATTGAACTTAATACATCTTGATTTGCCCCAACATTAGTTAAAAAATCTGATGTTGATGGAAACCAAAATTTATCTCTGTTATAAAATTTTGCGTATTCATAGTCTGCTCCAGTATTTGCTTGTGCTTCTGGTGTTGCAGATGTTGCAAAACGAACAGCATTAACTTTATCATTAGCATCTAAGCTTAATAAATTAAGAGCAAGAATAGGCCCTCTCTCCAAAGCTGCTAAACAGCTTCTGTGGAAAAAAGAATCTTTTCTTTCTAAATTTCTATCTATATCACCGTATACTTGTTTAAAGAAAGAAGTATCGGGAACAAAGACGGGTGTATTGAACGGGCCTGTCTTAGAAAAACCGACTACCAATCGAGTTTGATTTGCAGGTATACTTACGACTTGACTTTTATCAAATTCAAACCTATATGTTCCTGCAGCTTTAAGAGAAGCTATTTTTGGATCTAGTGCCATCTTATAATATATTTTTTTTGTTTATTTGTTTTTTTATATATCTACCAAGTAACTACTTTTTATACTAAGTCATAGATATCAAAATTTAGATTCCCACCCTTTGAATCTTTTTCTAGAATTTCTTCTATCTTATTTTGAATAGAAGGATCTATCTCATCATAAATCTCTTCGACAAAATCTGAAAAATCTAATGTAGTAAAGAACTCAGAACTATTTATACAAGTCATAATTAAATCATCATTACCTAATTGGCCTGCATATGATCCATTTGGGAGTTTACCAAAGGTTGATGATTCTTTTACAGTATCTTTATCATAAATGCTAATTTTATTTTGAGAAATATATTTTTTAAAGTTTTGACAGAAAATAGGTTTATTATCTTTTTTTACTTTAAGGCCAAATTGTTTTGTTTTGGCATCAACTCTATGTTTAAATTTAACAACACTTTCTTCATCAAATTCATTTCTCTGTGGAAATACAGTTTCCATTCTTTTTATTAATTCTCCACCAAACATATTCCATTCTATAATTAATTTTACATTTTCTGAGTGAAATAAATCAAATGCTAAAATGTATAGTGTTTTTGCAAATTCTTCTATGGTATGAGAATTACTTCTAAATCTTCCTATTTGCCTAATACCAAAAAAGTCAACAAAACTTCCAGGCGTGGTTACACCCTTCCAATCCTTTTCATCTAGCATCTTAATCTGAAAAATATTAATAACTGAAAAGTCTCCACCTGTACCTTCTGCTATATCAACCGAGAATACCCAATAATTATAATCTTCTTCTATTTCATCTAAATTAAAATTAGGTTGCCATAGTAAACCGGAGTAATCAATTTCGGCATCATCAAATTCTGGTATCTCTTTATGTTCAAATTCTATTTGGCCTTGTGTTAACTTTTTTAAACTAGCTGCACTTAATAATAATGAAGAGCTTGCTATAAACTGATTTCCATACTGTCTATTAAATGCTTCATCACTTCCTAAGTTGGCAACCTCTTGTCTCATCCATGCGTCATCTCTCCCAGGTACATCCCACCAATCAACTCGGAATGGTGTATATTCACTTAATCCTTTATCAGCAGCTGTATAGATGTCATAGAACTTATTAAAACCATTAGGTGTACTAGTTATTATTACTTTAGAGTTTGTAGATGCAGACACCGTTGGATAAACATTTTCATAAAAGGTATTTACAAAGTTTGCAGGTATATGAGCAAACTCATCCATAAATAATAAATGAATAGTAAAACCAATTGCTGCTTTCTTAGTTGTTGTCTGACCTATGATTCTACAACCATTATCAAACTTGGAATTAAACACATCCCATTTAAGTGTACCGGGCTTGATAAAGAAAGGTAAATGTTCTAATATAGTTTTACCTTTATCAATAATCTCTCTTGTTGTAGCACCCTTATTTGAAAGTATTAGCGAATTTTTATCAAAATTAAATACCGAATACCATGCAATAAAAATAGATGAACATATTGTTTTACCAACCTGCCTACTTGCTAAACATATATTAAATCTTTCAGCTTGAAATTGCCTTAACATATTTTCTTGGTAAGGCCTTAGTTCAATTGTCTGTAAACCTTCATCCGTCATTACAGTGCAATAAGTATTAGCAAAATAAACAATATCTTTTGCACACCTTTTAATTTCTCTTATCTCTTCATCAGTATAATTAAATACAATATTACCTTTTCTTAAATTAGGATTACCTTCATAGAAAGGTGTAGACTTTGGTTTATAACCTTCATCAATAGCCAGCATTAATTGCTCAACTTTATGACTAGTCCACGCAAAAGACTCAGCACCTTTCGATATCTTAAATTCAAATCCTGCTGATTCTGCTTGTGGTTTAGCCATTATCTTCTACTACGGCAATTATTTGGTTAATATGTATTACTTCAAATTCTGTATTATTTAAAGTTAACATTGTACCTTTGCCCATATTTTTTAATATAACATCTCCAGCCTTTAAATACTCTGCATCACCAGCATTAATAATCTTTGCTTGGCGATTATGTTTCTCAACAGGTATTATAATTCCTGAATCTGTTTTAGTTTCTTGTTGTTCGATTTCCTGAATTAACAGATAATCATTCTTCATTTTCATTTCCATCGACGTCTTCTATATCTTCTTCTTTAATTGTATCTTGTAAAGCTCTCATTAAATCTTTTGTTCCTCTAGATTTAATACCACTTTGTTTATTGGATGTTGAACTTTCTGTGCTATGATAAACATCTACATCACGAGATATCTTTTTAGCATTCTCTTCGATAGCTACCATATACATGGTTTGGCTTTTAATAATATCCAAAAGAGTTCTTTGTAAATCACTAAGTACTTCAAACATTCTTGGTGATACATCACCTTCATGTATTGTTTCCATTAATAAGGTAATAGCAGTTTCACTATTTTGCATTTGTCTTATTAACATAGATAATGCAGATTCATCTAATTGAGCCTTTGCTCTAATGTATTCATGCTCTGCAATAATTTCTTCACTTAAATAAAAAGTTAATAAACTATTCATTACCTTTTCAGCCTTTGTCTTAGCCTTAACTAAAGCAGCACCTTGTCCGCTATCTATTTTTACTGGCTGTAGTTCTTCGGAATTATTTTCTAAACCTTCTACCTCATCTGGTAGATCATTTAATAAATCTCCTAAACTGTCACGAAATTTACCTTTCGATGATTCTTTCATTATACCTTAAATTTATAATATATATTCCAAGTTATCTTGGGTTAGTAGCTGTTGGTAATAATAATTCTGGAGAAGCATTATCTAATAATAAAGCTAAATGAGAATCTTTTACTACATATTGACTTAAAATTAATTCTTGTAATTCTACCTCTATTGGTTCACTCCATATTCTGATATTGGTTAAATCACTTTCACACCCTAATAATTTCCATGCATAGCCTTCAGGAACTGTTATTGCTGGAACTGTTTGTGTGTTTATATAAATGTTATTTAAATCAGCTGTTTTATCTGGATTAATAGCACCAGTTAATTCTGGTGTATTATATAAAAATAATGATAATTGTTTAGCTAATTGATTTAAGTTAATAACAGCAGCATACCATTCACCCTTTAAAAAACTAACAGTAGATTTAGACAAATCATATTTATAATAAACATCATTTAATTTAATTATAAACCAATTTGTAGTATATGTAAATTGAACATGAGATGTTACAGGAGTTCTTCTTTCATAATCATCATATTGAATAAATGTATTACTTACTTCTTTATTTAATTTGGCAGTGTTAGTAATAGTACTATCAATATATGGCGTATCTAATGTCAAAGTTTTAGTTGCCACATCTACAGATTTAACTAATTGAATTCCATTATATGAAGTAGTTCCTCTAATAGCTATCCAATCACCTGCTACAATTCCTTCAGTACCACCTATTGGTAATCCTGGTGTAGTAATCATAGGAAATCCTGCATTATTGCTTATCTGTGTTATTAAAACATTTTTACCTATAGGCTTTTTATATTGAGGCCTAAACCAAAATGTAAATGCTCTATTATCAGTATCAGTCCATCCACCCGTATATCTATATTTTACTCCTATTGTATCTTTAGCTAATGTTCCTAGCGCATAATGATATTTAGAAATGATTGTCCATTGATTGTAAACATTCTCCTCTGTAATAGTCATCTTTTTATTTAGAGATCTTCTTACATAATCATTTGTTTGGCTACCTATAGTATTATATTCATTAGGTTTTCTAACATCCTTGAATTCATTTTCTCTTTCAACTCTAAATTTATCTTCTACATTTGAAACTAATGCCTTAGTTGAAACTTCAGCAGCATCACCTAATGCAGTATCCTCAAAACCAACATTAGTTCTTTGCTGATATGTAACTAGGCTTACTCTCCAATAAGATCCAGTATACATAAAATCATCAGCCTCTGCAATTGCATCAACCTCATACATTCTATTCATAAATTGTTTAAAATATAAATAGTCCCTCATTTGAGGTTTAGAACCAATACCAAAGACTGCTTCAAACGCAGATTTTACAATATGAATTTCAAATTGAACTGGAAAATCCATCATTAATGGATTAAAGTTTATATCTCTAGTAGGTAATTCATTATCAGGAATCATGATTTTAACTTCACCTTCCTTAATAACATCAAATAGAGAATATTCTTTTAGGATAACATCTCTACTTCTTTGGTCTGCTTTTGTTTTATAATAGTCAACACAAAATCCAAATAAGTTACTTGCCATTGCAGATAATTGGGTGTACATTTGACCAGCTCTAGATATATCATAAGGATTCCATGTATCACCGCAACAATCAAATGCTAAATTTAATGCACCTGAGCATCCATCAACACCTCCGCAATCTATTTGTGGTATTTTGCATATTACTCCACCATCATATACAATCTCTAATGCGATTGAATTAAAAGTTAATGTACAATCACCAACTTGTGTATATCTATATTGAATCCAAAATTTATTTGCAGGATTTAACACCAATGCTTCTAAATTAGAATCACTAAGTGTAACCCAATCTGAATACTGTACACCATCAATACCCCACCTAAAATCTTTGTTATAATAACAAGCGGTAGTTTCACCTGTAATAGAATCTGTAAAGCCAAGAACTTCTACTACATTTTCATAAGGTGTTTTAAGACTAACTAATAACTGATCGCCATTAGCATTTGTACTTGATCCAGTTACTGCCATTTTATGAATTTATTTGTTGGTCTTCTCCAATAGGTTTTTTCTTTCCAAAAATCTTATCAGCCGAAGCAAGACCTAAACCACCAATACATATTGCTGCTACCGCATTAACAAGGGTAGGCTCTACTGGTGTTTCAGTGTAAAGATTAATGAATAGTGCCGCACATAAAGATAAACCTGCAACAATACCAATAAATCTTTTTGAAGATGGAGTACCTTTTTCATCTTTTAAAAGGCCGCTTATCCAATTAATAATCTTTTTCATATACAAACATATTTTGTTTATATATTCATGTTCTAATACGGTGTATAGTCAGTCTTAACTAAAAGTATTGGATCATCTTCTTCTATTTTAGGATCAACCGAAGTTATAATATCAAAAGCATCAAAAACCTGTGCTTCATCCATTTCCGAAAGTATATCAAATAAAACTGTAGCTTTAATATAAAAATAAGGAGTTCTTTCAAGATACTTATTTTTCATAATACCTACATCCATAAATCTTTTATTAAAAGTATCTAACTGTTCTCTATCTAAAATCTGAGTAAGATCAAAAGTTCCTTCAATTATATTAAAATGAAAACTTACTATTTCTCTACCACCATCAACCTTTACTAATCTTGAAAATACTTTTTCATCTGATATCTTAAATGTTATAGTATCTAAATTAGGTAATCTATTAATTATGGATTGCAAAAAGAAAATAGAGTTAGGTTTAAAGTTAGGATTAGGCAACATGTCCTGGTCTAAAGTTTTCTTTAACTCTGCTCTTAAGAATGTGGATTTTGTAATTGCATTTCTAAAACCATCTAAAGATACTATAAATTCATTATCTTTTTTAGATTTGTTTTTGCACTCCTTTTTTACTTTAGAAATAATTAAGTTATCAACATAATCATTCTTATATAAAGTAAATGCAATATGGGTTGGTATTTCTAATTCAAATCTCTTATCAACTAACATCATTACTCATCTGTTTTTCTAATACGTTTATTGCATTTTTAATTTCAGATGGCATGTGTTTCATTGCTTCTTTAAAATCACGTTCACCTATTTCATTAATCTTTAGATACATTTCTAAAGCAGCAGGATTAGGATCCCATTTTTTTATTTTCTTAGAGGCTTTGGTTTTAGTATAAATAAATCCAGGTACTCTATTAAATTTTGATGCAACCATTCTCCATGCTTCTGCTTGTCCTACTGGATCAATCTTCAGTGCATTAAACATATTTGCTTGTATAGGAAATTTAATACTCATAAATCTATTTGTCATAAATGAATTTTTAGATTTATCATATCCTTTTAATTTATCCCATTGCTGATCTCGACCAAACAAGACCTTTATGTAATCAAATAATTTCATTACCTTTTATTATTTATATGATGTATTATTGTGTTTGTTTAAAGTTTATCCCAAACAAAACTTTCTGCAATATAAACAGCCTTTTCTTCATGAGTGATTAAAAGATCATTAAAGATTACAGGTAGCTCTTCTTGGCTGGATCTATATGGTTTAACTAATTTAAGCATTGCATCTTTCATAGTTTGTACGTGTGGAGCAAATGGATGTTGTTTTTGTATATTATCATCCAAAGTTCCATCACTTATATATAAGTCACTTGACATTGTTATAAAATATCTAATCTTTCTTTCTTGGTGCAACTTAAGTAACTGAATAGAATATAAATGATCTTCCCCATTTGGTATATCTTCATCCATTCTTTCAACTGCTGATGTTTTACTCTGTAATAATACTCTATCAAAATTTACAGGATGTTCATGATTTACCCAATGAGCTTCACCTGGACCATAATCAGGCCTTTTACATAATGATAAACCCCATACACATCCCCAGTATTGATTTTTATCTCCTACTTGGAAATGGTGACCTCCTCTTTGTAAATGATCAACTATATCTAATGGGTGCAACCCTAATACATCTAAATTAGGATAGTGTAAAATATGTTGAGCTATTGATTTAGCAAACGTAGGATATAACCAATCATCACCGTCTAATTGAGAAACAAAATCTGCATCACTGTTTAAAAATAAATCTCTGCATGAATTTTTACCCTTACCAGGCTTTCCGTTGCTTTCAGTTCTAACAACTTTAAAGGGAAACTTTTCTTTTAGTACCGCTTCCCAATGTTCGTCATTTAAAGTATTTACTACAATTACTGGTTCTATTTCAATTGACGGATCGGGGTAAAGACCTTCGACAGATTTTACTAATCTTTTTAACTTATCAATCCTGTGGTGAGTAAGTAAACATAAAAGTATTTTATATTTTATTATCATATTAGAATATCTTTCCTTTTGTTGTTTTATTAGTTATAAATGACATATCATCAGAATCATCATTATCTCCTTTAAAGAAACTAGCTTTAAATGCAGAATTATCATCTCCATCATATTTAGTTCCTTCAACTATTTTTTTCATAGTAGATACATTAGGTAGTACTAATTCATTAATATTTATTTGAGACTCAACGGATTGAAACATTTCATCTAAAATACCTTCTGGTATTGTATGAGAACTCAAAACCATTAGATTAACATTGGATTTTAAGTTTGATATAATTTGCTCTCTGCTCATATGTTTAGCTTTCATATGCCTAATAAGAATATTAGCTAAATCAGTAATATAACCTTCATCATATAAATACATATGAGATAATGAACCATGCTTATCCTTAAATTCTTGAATGATAGCAGATGCTTTTGCTTCACTAATACCATACCTTCTAGGTTTACCATTTTTAGGTGCTGATATATGCCAATATGCAGGTGGTACATTATCACCAGAATCACCAGTCAGAACCTTTCGGAAACGGAAATCCTCAGGGTCTACTTCTACAACTGAAACTTTCTTTTTGGATATAATAGATGAAAGTAATTTTTTAGATTGTGATTCTGGTGTTGATGATTCTTTCAGTACATCAAATAAATCTGTTGTTGTTTCTTTTTCCTCGGTAGTTAACCATTCAGAAAAACCTTGATAAGTATATAATTTTTTATGAGCTGGTGAAAATAATATTGTATGGGTATTATTATTTTGACTTTTATTTACTAATTGAACTAAGTCTTTATCACCAGTAAACATAATAACAGATTTATCATTTGCTAATGATTCTGTATTCCATGCATACATTAGATCATCGCCTTCTGCACCATTTACTTTGGAATAAATAACTCCTTGCTTAATAAGTAATTGTGTAAATTCTTCTGTAACCTTTGAAAAGTTTGCCCAGTTAATTGAACTGTCTTGTTTACGATTACCTTTATATTCTGCTTCTGGATAAAAATCCTTTCTCCATGATCTTGAATCAATAGTCCATACAACTTTATCAATCAGACCTTCGAATAATCTAATTTGATAAGCAAAATCTGTTGCAAGCTTTCTCATAAAGACAGTTGCATCTTCATCAGTACCAAGCATTTCTGTCTTTTTTGATTTTCTAGGTAAAACATATAATGTTCTAAAAAGAAAATAATTACCGTCTATTACGAACGTATGCCTTCCTGTTTTTCTCATATTATTGTATTTAATATAAATATAACAAATTTTAGTTATTACTGAAAGAAGATTTTAAAACAATTTCTTCACATTCCTCTTTAGGTAATTTAGATTGTCTTAAATCGTAATATCTTCTAACTGCTGCTCCTAATTCCATATAATTAGGAAATCGTTTTATTAGTGCTTCTAAGAATTGTGCTCTCATACTCCATTTAATATTGATTGCAGTTCATAAATACAAGCAAGCATTGATACTGCAGGATCAATTACCTGTTGTCTTTGAGATTGATATTTAGCAACTGTTATAATTACTTGTGGTATGAATTGAATATATGATTCTCTTTCTTGTTGAATAAAATCTATAAATTCTGCTCCTAAAGAAGATAGAACATCATCAGACCTATTTGCATAATTAGATAACATATATTGATAATTCTTTACAGGATCTTCTCCATCTATAACCAAATCATAAATATCTCTATATACAGAACTAAATTGTTTAATATCTTCTACTGTAATTTTATCTTTACCTTGCGATTGAAAACCTTGTAATTGATTTAACATATTTCTTAAATCTGGAAATTTTCTTTTCACTAATTCTACAGCTGCATGTTTATCAATACTAATCCCTTCATCTTTACAAATTTTAAGAATCCTCATAATGTAACTTTTCATTATTTCAGTTTCTTCTTCTTTAGAAAAATCAAAATCAATCATTTCAAACCTTGATTGAATTGGATCTGGTACTTTATTAATATAATTACATGTTGCTACAAACCTTGCATTAGTTGCAAACTGGTCCATCGTAGCTCTTAGCGCTTTAAAAAATTGATCCGATACACCATCAATCTCATCAAGTATAATTACTTTCATTTTTCCTGGCTCATCCATAATTGAGCGGTTAGCACAGAAATCTGTTATTCTATTTCTCACAATGTCAACTGAAGTATCAGTGGACGCATTAATGTAAAGATAAGGGTGTTTAAAATGTTTAACTAATACTTTAGCTGCTGATGTTTTCCCGGTGCCTGGACTACCGTGTAGCAATAAATGTTGATAAACCCCTTTACTTAGCTTCTCACCTACTCTTTTAGGTGTTATTAAATCCTCTAATACCTTCGGGCGATATTTTTCAGTAAGTAAAATGTTTTGTATGTTCCGCATGAATTTGTTTATTTTTATATGTAAAAAAATAAGATTGTTTACATTATGAATAAATATTAAAAGAGAATAAGATAATGCAAAGGCGACGTACTGTTAGGAAGATTTTTCAAGAACCACAGGCAATTATACATAGAACTAACATACAGCGAAGAAATGAAAATAATGCTCCAATAAGAACTACAAATAATCAGGCTATAGCTGCAAATGTTTCTAGAAATATGCAATTAAGAAATTCTGCTTTAGATGTGAATGATCTTGTTGTTAAATACTCAACTGTTCCTAAATTATTTACAGGTGAAACTATTTATATCATTGGAGGAGGTCCTTCATTAAAAAACTTTGATTTTCAACAATTACAAGGTTGCAGAACAATTGCAATTAATAAAGCTATCATTTATCATAATACAGCAGATGTTCTTTATTGGACTGATGGTAGATTTTATACATGGTTTAAAAATGAAGTGGATAGTTACAAAGGTTTAAAGTTTGCATTAAAACCAGGATCTCAATATACTCATGATATTCAAGTATTAAAGAAAGGAAAACCTTATGGCCTAGAAGAAGATCCTCAATCATTATCTCATGGTTTTAATAGTGGTTATGCTGCTATAAATCTTGCATATCATTTAGGCGCATCACGAATTATCTTATTAGGTTTTGATATGGCTAACGATGGAAAAATTACTCACTTTCATGATGGTTATCCTACAAAGGGTGCAGGTGATCATATTTATAAAGAAAAGTTTTTGCCAGGTTTTGACCAACTTAATTCAGAAATAAGAGCTAAAGGTGTGCATGTGTTTAACGCGACATCCTATAGTAGATTAAATGTATTTCCTAAGATTACAATAGAACATGCATTAAGCTTTAGATGATCTCTTAGCATAAGTCATAAACTCTCTTTGTTCTTTTTTAAGGAGGTGTTTACAGTGTTTAGTAAATTTGATTGATGTATCTATAATTCTACCATCTACACTTCTGTTCCGTGAGTTATGGGCTTTAGAACATTTACTACAAACAAAATTCTCTACCTTTTTAGAATCCATTCTAGATTTAATAGGAACTTTACATATTCCACAATTCCAGTCAATAAGATCTGCATCTTTTTCTAATTCTTTAAGAGTAGTGAAGGTTTCTCTAAAAGGATTCCAAATAGCTTTATTAACATTCTTTTCATGGCCATTCATATCCTCTACTTTAAATATAACTTCAAAGGCTTGGGTATCAGAATCTAACCATTTCATATGACGATTATTTAAAAGCAATTTTTGCTTCAAAGGCGGCAGGTTTTCTAGAAGAATACCATACCGCCTTTTATACCATCCAAAGTTTATTTTACGAACTTTATACATAGAGTTTTAATTTAACAGTTACAACATGTACAATCACATGATGAACCACAGTTACATACTTTACAATCGCATTTCATATTAATAATTATTTTTACAGGTTTGATCTTAATCTTGCAAATTTCTCAGATACAGATTCTGCTACATATTCAAAAGATTCTGGTATTTTACCTTTAGTTGCTTTAACATCTGAAAACATGTATTCTCGTATTTTATCTTTTCTTGCATCAGCTAATGAAGCTTCCCACCCGTTAATAGTATCTTCTATATCTCTTTTCATTACTCTTTTCATCTTAAGTCTTTTCAGAGCTAATGTTTTAAGTTCTTTTTCATCAGGTGCCTGGATACCTTTACGAATACCTTTTCTAATATCAT
>Ga0208134_1000062_pt1 | contig 55619 bp, 67 predicted proteins | sample VirMetDEL_Mar_31_FD_184515 | JGI IMG/M metagenome (GOLD analysis project Ga0208134, IMG submission 184515) | Aqueous microbial communities from the Delaware River and Bay under freshwater to marine salinity gradient to study organic matter... | ecosystem: Environmental > Aquatic > Marine >...
TGGTCAAACAGTGTATGCAGACGTTACAAGATCTTCTGCCGACTTAGATATAGCTTTCGTAGGAACACCTGCTGATTCAGCTTACGAAGTATTACTTACATACGTAGGATAATAATAAATTAAATTAAATTAAATGGCAATACAATTTTTAAATAACGTAAATGCCGATAACGGTGTACTATATGTCGATGCTATAAATAATAGCGTCGGGATTGGAACGACTAGTCCTACTGCTAAGTTAGATATAGACGGAGTAATAAGATCTAGAGGTGGGTCTTATGCAGCAGACGTTGATACCAAAACAGATGTTGGACTTGTAATACCTGAAAATGATTTCATATATACAGCTGATGGCTCTAGTTATTTAAGAAAATTAATTGGTAAGACAAGTAGTGATATTATTACAATAGGTGAAGCTGGAACATCTCTTATAGATGGTATAAGCTTATTACCTGGAACCACAGGAGGCTATGTACAGATATATAACAATGTTTCTGTTGTTGCTAAATTTGTAGATGGCAAACTTGGCCTTGGAACAACTAGTCCATCTCAAAAGCTACACGTCAACGGTAATGCAAGAGTAACAGGTGCATATTATGATTCAAGTAATTCAGCAGGAACATCAGGGCAAGTTTTAAGTTCTACAGGTTCAGCTACAAGCTGGGTTAGTGGAAGCGGATTACCAGGCGGTCCTTACTTACCGCTAGCTGGTGGAACGATGACTGGAGACTTGCTAATGGATGGTAAAGCAGGCGTTGGAAATGTTATTGGTCTTGCATCTGGAACTCTTTCTGATGCTATGTCTTTGAAGTTGTATACTTACAACAATATAGACCCAGGCGGAGGATTAGGTACGAGTACTGGCAACATGATTCAAGCTGATTTAGGTTCAAATTTAGTTTTAAGACAGACAGCAAATGACGGTGATATTACATTTCAATCAGATGATGGAGCTGGCGGAATAGCTACATATTTAACTCTAGACGGAAGCAGTACTGACGCTTATTTTTCAAACCCAGGCAACGTCGGTATTGGGACTACTAGTCCTGATGCTAAGCTGCATTTAAGTGGAATTAGCCAAACAGGTTCTAGAAATGTGTTTAGAATAGAAAACGATACAAGTAATACTAAGTTTCAAATAAGATCAATAAGCGGAGATTATAATCTACAGTTTAAAAACGCAGGTAATACAACTAAAGTATTCTTAGATTCTAATGGTGATTCATACTTAAATGGAGGAAACGTCGGGATCGGTACGACTAGTCCTTCTGTTACTCTACACGTTAATGGTTGGACAAGGGTAAACGGAGGTTTACAGCTTGATGGTTCTAATAGGCAAGTAATGGCCATTGATAACACCAGCTTACTTTTAGGTACTAACAATACCGAAAGAATGCGTATCGATGCTTCAGGCAACGTCGGAATCGGTACGACTAGTCCTGAGGCTAAATTAGATGTTGAAGGTGGTGGTGTGGGAGATGCTCAAGGAGACTCTATAACAGCAGCTATATTCAGAGCAGGAAGACAAAATGTTTGGTTTCAAAATCAAAGAACTGCCGCGGGAACTGACTGGAATAATAATACATTTAAAATTATAGCAAAGATAGATAGTACATCTCACCAATCTATAAATTTTGTAAATGACGCTTCATATCAAGAACATATAGACATATACACGGGCAATCAAGTTTTTAATACAAGATTTAATGCTAATGGCAACGTTGGGATTGGAACAACTAGTCCAAGTCAAAAATTGCACATATATAACGGTACAGCGTATGTAACTCCTATTTCTTATGCGGCAAATCAAGCTGGATATGCTTTAAGAATTGGAGCTTACAATAGCACTAACTTCGATATGGGCTTACAAGCTAAGTCAACAAGTGGTGGCTCGCCGTATATGTCTTTTAAAACCTCATCTGCTGATGATACTCTTACGATTTGGGGAGGATCAGTTGGCGTAGGTGGTATTGGTATACCAAGTTACACACTAGATGTTAATGGCGTTATTAGAGGTGAACAGTATTTAAGATTAACAGACACAGGTGGAACAAACCAATTTAGTATTAGGGCAGAGTCAACCTACGGTACGCTTGACAACGGGTCTAAAACATTTAACTACATAGCTAGTAATCATTTGTTTTTAGTTGGAGTATCTGAAAAAATGCGTATTAATAGCTCAGGTAACGTTGGTATTGGAACAACTAATCCGTCTCAAAAACTAGATGTTGCAGGAGACGCAACGTTTGATGGAAGGATTTACACAAACGTAACCGCTTTAGCTAGTGTTGGGATATTAGGTAAAGCTATTGCCAATGGGTGGGCTGCTAGATATGATTCTAACGGTGCTAACTATTCTGGATTTTTCTTTAACACCAACCATGATGCTAGTATGTATCTTCGAGACGATTCTGGCAATACAAATGTACTGCTTCGTTCTGATACCACTTCATATTTAAACGGTGGCAACGTTGGTATTGGAACAACTAGTCCAACTTACAAGTTAGATGTTAATGGGGATGGCAGATTTGGAGGAACAACAACATCAGCAAACACTGCTTTAACAGTTAGAGCTAGAAGTGGTGATCTTGGTGACCTTAGATTTAGATTTGACGCTGCTGGCACCCTTCAAAGGAGTTATATATCAGATTATTATACTGGAGAAGCTTCTAATATAGGTTTTGAAAGAAACAACTCTACTGGAGTTGGTATAATTACTTTTGATACTTCTAATGGTAGTTTTAGTCCAAGTGAAAGGATGCGCATCAATTCAGATGGTAATGTTGGGATTGGAACAACATCACCAGGTGCAAAGCTAGATATTTTTAATACAGGGGGAAGTGCTGGCAGCTTAGCTGATTGCCAAACATATTCTGCATTAACTATAAAGCCATATAGCTCTGTTGATTCTAAATTGACATTTTCTGCCAACGGTGTTAGCACCCAACTAATACAAGCAACAAACAACGCAGGGACTACTGGAAGACAAATTTCTTTACAGCCTTTTTCTGGTAATGTTGGTATTGGAGTAACACTTCCAAGTGAAAAGCTTGATGTTAATGGAAGCATAAAAGCAAGCGCAACTACGGATGCTTATAAAGGATATATTAAACAAAACGTGATTAGTTACGGGGCTGAAAAATTAGAAAGCTCTAACTATTATTTTTTCGCTTACAATACTACGTCCACGGTAACTACCGCTCAAGCATACAATAGAATAGTTGCCGCCTATGACGGTAGGGTTAAAAAAGTATATATAAGGCACTCGGGGGGATCTACACCGACCGCAACCGCGGTTAATTTTAAAAAACACACAAACGGTACTACGTCTTCAACAGTATATGCCGCAACCGTTACTAATACTGCTAGTGCAAACATGACTGCATATTATGAATTTGCTCAAACAGATTTTAGTTTTAATGCCGGAGATTTAATAGGTCTTTTATATCAGACTACAGATGCTTTTGGCACCGCGTCTAAAACAATGGGAGGCGTAGCTGTTACTATAACACTTGAATATAACATTACTTAATATGGCTAGTATAAACGATAATATAAGAACAAAAAAGCTTTATAAAAGCGGAAATACAACAAGAGCTTATAAAGATGCCAATGGTGAAATAGTTGTGCCATCCAAAGTAGCTCAAGAGATAGCAGCGGTAACAGATATAACGCAGCTTTTAAACGACCACGATAATTACACAAAATCAATATATCTTTTAAAAGAAATAGAAAATATGAGGCAAGATATAGAGGAGCTTCATGCATTTATAAAAGACGCTTTTGGTAAAGATTCAACAAGCGCTGCATCTAAAGGTGATACTGGCGCTACTGGACCACAAGGACCAAAGGGAGATACAGGTGCTACGGGAGCAACAGGAGCAACTGGACCAGCTGGCGCCGATGGTAAAAATGGTAGTGACGCTTCTGTAAGTGGGTTTAAAGGTCAAAAAACAGTTGGCAAAGAAACTTGGACATTTGAAGCAGGTTTATTAAAATCAATAAAATAAAAAAAAATTATGACATACGATTGGAATTGTAAAACAGTAGATGTACACCCTCAAGAAGAAGGTGAAACAGACGTAGTGTATAACGTGCACTGGATTGTAACTGGAACTTCGGATCAATTAGATCCACAAGGAAACGCTTATTCAGCAACTAATATTGGAACTCAAGTAGTACCTTTAAACCCTGAAACTCCTTTTATACCTTTTGACGAATTAACAAACGAAATAGTTGTTGAGTGGACAAAGGACGCAATGGGTGAAGAGCAGGTTCAAAGTATTGAAGACAGTATTGCTTCTCAAATTGCTGAACTAGAAAACCCAACATCTGTAACTATGACAATAGGTGAACAACCTGAGCCACCAGTGACAATAGAGGAATAAGTAAATATTTCTTTTTACAAGTGATGATATAAACATACCTGGCACGGGAAAGTGCATAACCAAAATTAACATAATACCAAAACCAATGACATTTTATTATTCGACTAATTCGTGGTCTAGTCAATCACAACCAGATGAAAACCGTTTAAAACTTTGGAAGCATATAGCTGATAAAGCAAATTGGAGAATAGTTCAACTACCAAACGGTTACTACCAAACAGAATACCAAGATCTTCGCGATGAAGAAACCTGGAAGGATGTTACGCGGCGAGAGACAATGGAGGCCGCCGAAACTTCAATTGATAAAACAATTGAACACTACAGAAAAAAGCTTGAATTTGTAAACGGGCCAAAAGTAGTAAAGACCTTTAAATAAACCAATACTTAAATTAAATCTAATTAAATCATGTCAGACGCAATAGTCAAGAATCTTAACTTCGGCGAAGAAGCCCGAGTTAATGTGTTTAAAGGAATTGAAAAACTCACAAATGCCGTTAGCTCCACGCTTGGTGCTAGCGGTAAGTGTGTAATGCTGGAAGATCACACCGGCAGACCAATCATCACAAAAGATGGTGTAACAGTTGCTGACTCTATAATACTTAGAGATCCAGTGGAAAATATGGGTGCTACGCTTTTAAAAGAAGCAGCGCGTAAAACAGTGCAAGAAGCCGGTGACGGTACGACCACAGCTACAGTATTAGCACATGCTATATTAAGTGAAGCATACAAAGTCGCTAATAAAACAAACTCAAGAGAGCTTAAAAACGGTATAAACACCGCTGTAGAAAAAACTGTAGCGTATTTAAAAAAATTATCAGTGGAGGTTAAAGACGATATGATTGATCAAATCGCAACTATCTCTACAAACAACGACCCTGAATTAGGTGGTATAATCGCTGATGCGTTTAGAGCTGTCGATAATACAGGTGTGGTTATGATGGAAACATCGTCAGATGGCGTAACACACGTTGAAACAGTAGACGGTGTTCAGTATGACAAGGGACTTAAAAACTCTCACTTCATTACTAACCAATCAACAAAAACTGCTGAACTAGATAAACCATTAGTGCTTTTACTAGAATCACCAGTTGATACAATAAGACAGATTCAGTCTGTGCTAGAGTACGTAATAAAAAACAATAAACCTTTGCTTATTATAGGCGATTTAGAACAAGGTGTTTTATCAGCTCTAGCTATGAACCGCATGAAAGGAGCTATTAAAGTAAATGTGATTGACGCGCCTACGTATGGTATAAACAAGCAGCAAATGCTTCAAGACTTATCTCTGCTGACTGGCGCTACTATTGTAAACGAAGACCTTGGCGATGATATGGATATGATACAGCCAGAGCATTTAGGTCAATGCGTTAAAAGTGTAACATCACACGAGGATACAATACTTCAAGTTGATGGTATATCAGAAGAAGTTGCTAGTGTTATAAAAGAATTAAAAGAACAGCTTTTAAAAGAAAAAAACCCTAATAAGCTTGTAAAGCTTGAAAAAAGACTAGCGCTACTATCAGCTAAAGTAGCTATAGTAAAAGTGGGTGCTAATTCTGAAATAGAATTAAAAGAAAAAACAGATAGAGTCGAAGATGCTATCTGCGCTACAAAAGCCGCTATAAAAGAGGGTATAGTACCAGGAGGTGGAATAGCCTTGTTAAATGCTTCTGCTAATATAAAAGCTAAGAGCGAAGGTGAACAAGTGTTGCTACAAGCAATTAAAGCACCTTACGAAACAATTCTTACTAACGCAGGTCTTGAAATTGTTTATCCTAAAGTTAAAAACAAAGGGTTAAACGTGGTTACAGGCAAGGAAGTAAATATGGTACGAGCAGGGATTATTGATCCACTACTGGTAACTAAAAGCGCTCTTAAAAACGCGGCTTCAGTAGCAACAACAATATTATCTACAGATTGTGTAATTAATAATTTAAGAATTGATGAAAGCAATAGGTAGCAACATAATTATAAAAAAGACTAAAGAAGGTACCACCAAAACAAAAGGTGGCCTTCTTTTAGCAGAAAACCACAGAGACGATATAAGATATGTGGAAGCTACAGTTGTTTCAGCCGGTAGCGATATATCAGCTTTAAAAGAAGGTAATATTATACTTTACGACCGACACGCTGGTCACAAAATAGAAGTTGAAAAAGAAGCTTATCATGTTATTAAAGTCGGTGACGTTGTAGTTGTTTTATGAGAAGACTAGAGGCTGATGATATAAAAGACCTCAACCTTATGAAACATTACAGAATTATAAGGAAATGGGCTTGTAGAAACAACGATCTAAACGATGCAGATCTAGAGTTATTAATTTACTTAGACTGCATAGACGTGTTTAGAAAAAAAGACTTTCAAGATGGAAGTTACTCTTACAGTTGGGACAATCGTCGGTGGAATAGGTTATTAAAAAAAGGTTGGATAGTTGTGTGGCGCCATAGAAATAGAACCACACAAAAATACCATATATATAAAACATCTATTAAATGTAAGCAGCTTATAAAACGTGTTTACAGAATGATGCTAGGTAAAGAAGATATACCAATTTCTGATTCTAACAGTATAATACGTGGCAACACGTATACTGACAAAGTTTTAACAAAAGCAATATACAACGTTAATAAAGACAAATATAGGTAAATGAAAAAATCTGTTTTTAACGAATCAACAAAAAATCGAGCAGCATTAATGTTTAGCTCAGAAGACGCTAGAAACAGAAGTATAAATTCACCTTTAGGTTTTGTAGGTCTTGACACGTTGAGATCAACAATACCTCAACAATCAGCATCAGAGCAGTTAATAGCTCCAGAAACAATGTCTTTTCAAGACGCTTCTAAAACAGCTACAAACATGGCTAAGTACAATGCAATGAGCGGTGTCACAGATCCATCTAGAGCTTATACTGGATTAAAATCAACCGGCTTTGAAGATAATAAAGCTGGTGATTATAATAGATACGGTAGACAAGCTGTTTTTTCAAATATATCTGATACTAGTGGTAAAATAGGTGTATTTGGAGGAGTTCCAGTTGAAGGCTTTACAGGTTTTGATTATAAAGCTAAAGATAATACTCTTAGATTTAAAAAACCTACTAGTTTTTACGCAGATAGTTTAAGAAAACAAACTCAAATAGCTAGCGCTAGCCCTTACACTACGGGTTACAACCCTGGTAGTAGTGTTATGGGTGGAGCTGCTGGAATAAACAGAGCTATGACGCTTAGTGGTTTAGATTCTAATGCTATAGCTAGTAGATATGACGCTATAGGAGATAGTGGAGCTAGCAGATGGGCTGGTTTAGATCCTAACTCTGTTCAAACCACTAACAGTCTTTATGGAACAAGTGATTATAACGCATTTAATTATTAAAACAAAAAAAAATGGCAAAAGAAATTAAAAATTTAAAAGTTGAACTAGCTGGTCAAGTTGGTGAAAACGCCGTTTGGGACGGACCTTTAAACAAAGAAGGTTTTCCAATGGGTGTTGGTAATAGCAACGGTATAACTGGAATGCAAGTTTCTAAATATCCGTGTAAGTACGAGGCTGGACCAATTACAGCTAAAGCTAAAGGATACTAAAATGCACTCTCCGTTCTATAAAACAGGATTTCCTGAAATAAAAGATAAAAACAAAGGCAAGTTTACAGCTTGGGCTAAAAAGAACGGTTTTAAAGACGCCTGTTCTGCGGCTTCAGCTGTTATGTCTAGTAAAGATAAATACAGTGACCAGGTTGTTAAAATGGCTAATTATGCTAAAAATTTTGGTTGCTCAAAAAAGTAAATTATGACAAACTTTTCAAAAAAGCATAGTAACTATAATCCAATAAAGCAAGTCGCTAAAAATAGGGTTGGTAGATTAAGAGCTAGAGCTCAACGTAAGTCAGAAAGATCTGGCGAAACTGGTGACTATGCATATGAAGATCCTAAGGTTATGAAGCTTTTAAACAAAGCTAATAGAATAGAAAAAAGAAATAAAATTTTAAATTCTGGTTTTGTAAAAGGTAGTAAACGAAAAGGTTCTATATATGGTGAAGATCCTAGAGTTGGTGAAAGCTATGAAAGACCGGATGTTGATGATAGAAGTGGTATAAACTATGGTTCACCACTAAAAGGCGCTTATGCTGCTGGCGGCGGTGGTGGTAAATATAAATCTATATTACCGCATATACAAGAACTTAACGCTGCTGTATCTTCTAATGTAAGACAAATTCTTGAAGATCGTCAAGATCCAGAAAAAGAAGCTGAAAGATTACAAAATAGAGTAGATAGAAGAAATCAAAGACAAGTCAAAAAAGGAAAAGGTAGTTATGATCAACAAGGTAACTATTCTTCTACAGATAAACTCTCTGAATTTGAAAATAAAACATCTGAAATCATAGCACGTCAAAAAAACAAGCAAAACCAAGCTGATAAAAAACAAAAAGACCCTTGTTTTGATGAAAAAACTGGAAAAATGAAAGATCCAGGAACAACAGCTATAAATAGTAGAGGAAGAATAGAATATTGTTAATTATGGAAAAAGGACATTACGGAAAATATACAGGAAATGCTAGATGCTGCATGGATCATGCTCATACAAAAGTAACTGCTAGCAATTATAAAGCCACAGAGCGAGATGATGCTGCTCATATAGATTATTTAAAACAAGATGTTAAATACGATGCTAAGCACGGGCATAGCGATGCCGATATGACTGCAGATGAAAAACACATCTCTAAGCTTGCTGGAGATATGAAATACGATAAAAAACACAAATCACCAGCAGCTAAACACTGCTTCTAAAAAAACAAAAATGGAAAGCACAAATCAAGAAAGAGAAAATTTAATGCAGGATATGCCTATAGATGACAAAGGTTCTGCAATGATGAAAAAAGGATGCTCAGCAGCAAACTATGGATCACCAATGAAAATGGGTGGTTCTTGGATGTCTAAGCATTGTCAATCAGCTATTAACTATGGATCGCCAATGCATCAAAATATAGATCCTAAAAGCGGCAAGATTGACGACATGAAAAAGAAAACAGTTGCTTTAAATGAATTACGTAGACAAAAAGGAGATTTTGGAGATATTCCTGCTTCTTCATCTGCTAACCCAAAAAGCTTAAAAGCAGATGATTCTCAAGAAATAGCTAATATGAAAAGAAAGCTAAAAGCACTTAATGAGTTGCGTAGACAGAAAGGACATTTTAAAAAATAACAGATTAGGACTGTACAAACCTAGCCAAACATAAACATTAACATAAACAAAACATTAACACAATGGCAAAATTTTTAAAAGTAGAAACAGTAGCGGCCGGACAAGCTGAAGTATTAATTCCAATAGAGGATATAGCTGGAATGTTAGCTACATCAGACGGTACAGACACAACGTTAGTAATTAGCTTAAAAGCACCTGGTGCTACAGCTAAATACACAGTTGTTGTTGCTGACCCAGCTGGAGGATTAGATGCTGTATACGAAGCATTTAACAAAGCTATCGTAGCTAACCCTGGAGGAATAGTATCAACAGTGGTACCACCTTTAACAACGGCTCAGGTTTTAGACTCTGCAGATGGAAAACAATTAATTACAACAGAAGCGGTTTATACTAAATTTGCAAGCTGTACATTTGCGCTTTCTTAATTATGAAATCAATAGGTTTAGGCGACAGCGTAGAAAAGTTTACTAAAGCTACTGGTATCAAAAAAATGGTAGACACAATGAGCAAGGGATTAAACGTTCCTTGCGGTTGTGCTGCTAGAAAAGGAGCATTAAATAAAATGTTTCCATACAAAAACTAATATGGCTTTTAAATTAAACAACCCACCTTACACGGTAGACAATACACCTATATACAATATTGATATGGAGGACGGTGTTATGGGTAAAGCCAACAACAACGGGAGCATAGTTTTAAACAAAGACATGGATCCTAGTAAGTGCAAAGAAGTTATAGCACACGAAAAAATACACCTTGAACAAATGAAACGTGGTGATTTAGATTATGACGACAAATACGTTTATTGGAAAGGTAAAAAATATTCACGCGCTGATATGCAAGAAGGAGCTAAAAACTTACCTTGGGAAGCTGAAGCATATAAAAGATCTTAATTATGAGTTCACCATTTAATAAAAAATTTAACGAAAAAAATCCATTAAATCCATCTAGCTACAGTATTAAATTAGATTCTAGTAAACTAGACGATATATCAAAAGCTGTAGAGGATTTTTCTGGATACGAGGGAAGTGATAAATATAAAGAATCATTAAAAGGTGAAGGTCCAAGATCTTACACGCCAAGTTCTTTTACAGGAGAAGGATCTGACAAAAAATATCCTTATCTAAGTTCTAGATTTTTAATAAATCCAGAGGTTAATGATTTTCAAGAATTAACTGAATTAGAAAAACAAGATTTATACAATAGAGGCAAAGATAGCACGGTAAGAGAAGATTTAAGAACTTTACAACAAAACAGAGCTAGTAGAGGTATTTCAGGAAATACTAAAATGCTTGAAGCTTATGAAAAAGCAGCTAGATCATCTTCAAAAATTGGTGATAACCTAAGAGAAGCAAGAATGGAAGCAGCTGCTACTGGTAATGAGCAAGTTTTAAGTGACGCTATTTTCGCAGCGCAAGAAAAAATGCGTGAAAATGAAATTTTAAGAAGACGTCCAGCTGTAGATAGAGATGGAAATTACATGAGTAACGATCCTAGTTATCAAAACGCTTCAATGATAGATAGGTATAACAATGCTAGAAGAGACGCTGAAGCCGCTCAAGATGCTTCAGATTATTATAGAACTTTAAATTATAAGTTAAAAAGAGATCAAGATAGATTAAGTCAGTTTGACGAAAGATCTGGGGAATAATATGAAAAAAATTTGGCAATGGCTTACAGGTTCCGTCATAAAAGAAGTTGGCGAGGTTTTAGATAATCTTACAACTACTAAAGAGGAAAAACTAGAAGCACAACGCCTTATTACAGAAATTCTTGAAAAAGCTGATAAAGAAGCTCAAGAGCAAGTTACAGCGCGCTGGGAAGCCGATATGGCTTCTGATAGTAAGTTAGCTAAAAATATACGCCCTATGGTACTTATATATTTAACATTTATATTTACTGTTTGCGCGTTTTTTGATGGTAATGTTGGTGAATTTAAAATAGCCGAAGAATATATACCAATATTTCAAACATTATTAGTTACAGTTTATGGAGCTTATTTTGTAGGAAGAACATGGGAAAAAGCACAAAAAAATAACAAAAAATAAAAAATGAGCAAATTTGGAATAGACACAGGTATAGCTGGAAAAGCTATGAGAGCCGTAGGTAAAACAGGTACTCCTAATGGATTACCAGCCTGGGTTTTTGAAAATCAATCAGGTAATTTAGGAACAAACTTAAATGGATCGCTAATATGGTGTGGTTTAGATGGTAGCTTAAACGTAATACCAACTGGCACAACTTTAGGTTCTGCTAAAACTTTATCACAAAGTGCTGGAGGTACTAATTATAGCGCCGGGACATACGCAACAACTTGCAGTAATAATATGGCTCAAGATTTAACAGTTACTATTACTGTTTCTGGAGGTCTAGTGCAAACAATAACAATTGCCGCGGCAGGATCTGGATACAACGTAGGTGATATAATCACGATTGTAGAAGCTGGTAGACCTGTTGGATCTTTAGACGCAAAAGCAGTTATCACAGCTGTTAACAATGGTGTTCCAGTAGCTGCACAATCAATAGAGTTTAAAGTTATAGCTGGACAGTATTTACCAATAACCGTAGATTACATAACTAGTTTAACTACAATAACAGAAGCAGATATAGTTATATGTAAATAGTTAATATACAGGTAACTATATATATATATATATATAACAACAATTAAATTAAATTAAATTATGGCAAAAAAAGCAAAAAAAATTACTCAAGAAGAGCTAGATAAAATAGTAAAAGCTCAAAAAGAAATTAACGAGGTACTAACTCAAATAGGAGCTATTGAAACTCAAAAACATAGTCTTTTACATAGAATAGCAGATGTTAATCAATTTTTAGAAGAAGCTAAATCTGATTTAGAAAAGACATACGGACCAGTGTCTATAAATTTAGAAACAGGCGAATATACTGAAATTGAAAAAGAAAAAGAATTAGAAGTAGTTGAGTAATGGATTCGGTGGTTAGAAAAATAAGTATTGGTTCAGACTACAAAAATGATGCTATGCATTATTCTGTTGGTCAACAAGTATATGGTGGTCATGAAATATCACATATACTTTTAGATGAATCAGATAATTCTTATAATATCCATATAAAGAAAAACAACGAGGTATTGCCATGGAAGAAATTTAATTCTAACATGGCTATATCTGTTGAGTATGATTTAGAGTATTAATGAACTCATTATATGATTTTATTGTAAAGCCAGTAGGTGAAAAATACAGTAACACAATAAAAATTGACGGTAAAGATTTGGTTGTTAATACTAAAATTGAAAACTGGAAGTTTGTAAACAGATTAGCTGAGATTGTTCAAGTGCCTTTAGCTTTTAATACTGGTATAAAAAAAGGTGACAAAGTTTTAATACATCAAAATGTATTTAGAACTTTTTACGATATGAAAGGTAAAAAGAAAAAAAGTAGATCGTTTTTAAAAGACGATTATCATCTTTGTTCTTTTGATCAAATATATTTATATAAAAATAAGAGCGGTTGGCGCACTGTTAATAAAAGATGCTTTGTTCAGCCGATTAAAGATAGTAATGATTTAACGCTTCGAAAAGAAAGAAGCCTTGTTGGTATATTAAAATACGGCAATAAGTCATTAGAAGATCTTAAAATAACTCCTGGAGATCTTGTAGGTTTTAAACCAAACAGTGAATGGGAGTTTTTAGTTGACGGTGAACGTCTTTATTGTATGAAATCTAATGATATTGTAATTAAGTATGAACGTAAAGGAGACGAAGAAAAATATAATCCAAGCTGGTCGCAAAGCTGTTGAAGAGTTAATTAAAGTAGCTAAAGAACCTATTGTAGATTCAGATGATGATATCTCTGCAGACAGACTTAAAAATGCTGCAGCTACAAAAAAACTTGCTATATTCGATGCTTTTGAAATATTAACTAGAATAGAGAACGAGCAAGAGCTACTAGAAGATAAACCTAAAGAAGTTAAGAAAGAAAAAACTTTTAGAGGTTTTGCAGAAGGGAGGTCTAAATAATGTACGAACAAACATTATATAAAGTATTAGATGATCATATAAAACCACATACTGTAGCTAAAATAAATAAAGCTAAAAAGTGGGAATATGGTTATAATGAAGACTATGATGTTGTAGTTATAAGTAAAACTGGTGAAATAGGTGAAATATACGAAATACAAAATCTTAAAATAGCTTTACCAAAAGCTAAAAATATACATAAATTTAGCAGTGATAAATGGGAATATACTGAATACCCTAAAGAACTAAAAAAAATAAAGTCTGTGTTCGATTGGGAAGAATACCCAGTAGACTTTAAAGAAAAATGGTATGATTATATTGATAACGAATTTAATAAAAGAGATCAAGGTTTTTGGTTCTATAATAAAGGTGTGGCTACTTACATTACTGGTACTCACTTTATGTACTTGCAGTGGAGCAAAATTGACGTTGGGCAGCCAGACTTTAGGGAATCAAACAGATTATTCTTTATATTCTGGGAGGCTTGTAAAGCCGACTCACGGTCTTATGGGATGTGCTATCTTAAGAACAGACGTTCAGGATTTTCTTTTATGTCATCAGCAGAAACCGTTAATATGGCGACAATTACGTCAGATGCACGGTACGGTATCTTGTCTAAGTCTGGCCCCGATGCTAAGAAAATGTTCACAGACAAAGTCGTTCCTATATCTGTCAACTACCCGTTCTTTTTCAAACCGATCCAGGACGGTATGGACAGGCCCAAAACAGAACTTGCCTATAGAGTACCAGCCACCAAGTATACCAGGCGTAAACTTGAAACAAACGAAAAGCTTCAAGAACTTGACGGGCTCGACACAACAATCGACTGGAAAAACACGGGCGACAACTCGTACGACGGGGAAAAATTAAAACTACTAGTACACGACGAAAGCGGCAAATGGGAAAGACCTAATAATATTTTAAACAATTGGCGCGTAACTAAAACTTGCTTAAGATTAGGTAGTAAAATTATAGGTAAATGCATGATGGGTTCCACGTCCAACTCTCATGATAAAGGAGGTAAAAACTTTAAAAAACTATACGATGACTCAGACGTTACTAAAAGAAACGCCAATGGACAGACTCGTAGCGGACTATATTCTTTGTTCATACCTATGGAATGGAACTACGAAGGATACATTGATTCTTATGGCTTACCTGTATTCGACACACCGAATAAATCAGTTGAAGGACCTCAAGGTGAAAAGATAAAAAAAGGTGTAATTGAATATTGGAACAACGAAGTAGAGGGTTTAAAGCAAGATCAAGATGCTTTAAACGAGTTTTATAGACAGTTTCCACGTACTGAAAAACACGCTTTTAGAGATGAAACTAAAGAATCTTTGTTTAATCTAACAAAGTTATATGAACAAATAGATTTTAATGAAGACATGCGTAATTCTATAAAAATTACAAAAGGTAGTTTTCATTGGGAAAATGGAATACAAGATACTCGAGTTATATTTACTCCTAACGATAGCGGTAGATTTTTAATATCTTGGGTTCCAAACATTAATATACAAAATAAAATATTAATAAAAAACGGCATTAAATATCCTGGAAATGAACATATGGGCGCGTTTGGATGTGATCCTTATGATATATCAGGTACAGTTGATAAAAGAGGTTCTAATGGATCTCTACATGGGTTAACTAAGTTTAGTATGGAAGATGCGCCACCAAATCATTTTTTTTTAGAATACATAGCAAGACCACAAACAGCAGAAATATTTTTTGAAGACGTTTTAATGGCTTGTGCGTTTTATAGCATGCCAATACTGGCAGAAAATAATAAACCTCGTTTGTTGTATTATTTTAAAAAAAGAGGTTATAGAGGTTTTGCAATGAACAGACCTGACAAAAAATATAATAAATTATCTGTAACAGAAAGAGAGATAGGTGGAATACCAAACTCTAGTGAAGACATTAAACAAGCACACGCCGCGGCTATAGAATCTTACATAGAAAACTTTGTTGGATTAAAAGAAACAGGTTACGGTGATATGTACTTTCAAAGAACGCTTGAAGATTGGGCTAAGTTTAACATTAACAATAGAACATCGCATGATGCTTCTATTAGCTCTGGCTTAGCATTAATGGCTTGTAATAAACATAGATACACTCCATATAGTCCAATAAAAACACAACCCGTCGACTTAGGTATAAAAACATATGATAATCGCGGATATACATCAAAAATAATAAAATAAATGAGTATATATACTAATACCAATAGTGCTTTTCCTAGCCAAGTAGTTAGTGATGCTGAAAAAGCTAGCATTGAATACGGTGGTCAAGTTGCTCAAGCTATAGAACTTGAGTGGTTTGATAGAGGTAGAAGCAATGGTAATAAATACTTGACTAATTGGAACAACTACCATCAGTTAAGATTATATTCTAGAGGCGAACAGCCAATTCAAAAGTATAAAGATGAATTATCTGTAAACGGTGATTTATCTTATCTTAATTTAGACTGGAAACCAGTTCCTATATTATCTAAATTTGTGGATATAGTGGTTAATGGTATGTCACAAAAGTCTTATGATATAAAAGCTTATTCTCAAGATCCTAACTCTGTTAAAAAAAGAACAAGTTACGCAAGTAAACTTTACAATGACATGACAGCTAAATCATATTTAGACATGTTAAAAACAACTTTAGGTGTTGATTTATACGAATCTCCTGATCCAAGTTTAATACCAGAGAATAAAGAAGAGTTAGAATTACACATGCAATTGAGTTACAAGCAATCAGTTGAAATAGCTGAAGAAGAAGCTATATCTTCTGTTATGGCTCAAAATAAATATGACTTAACTAGACGCAGAATAAATATGGATTTAACAACCATAGGTATTGCTGCTTCAAAAACAAACTTTAATACAGCGGAAGGTATAACAGTTGATTATGTAGACCCTGCTTATATGGTTTATTCTTACACAGAAGACCCTAACTTTGAAGATATATACTACGTAGGTGAAGTTAAATCAATAACAATACCTGAACTTAAAAAAGAATTTCCTAATATATCTAAAGAAGAATTAGAGCGTATACAGAAAATGCCAGGAAATAGGCAATACATAACTGGTTGGGGCAATTACGATGAAAACACTGTTCAAGTTATGTACTTTGATTATAAAACTTATCATAATCAAGTATTTAAAATAAAACAAACAGAACAAGGATTAATGAAGGCTATTGAAAAGCCAGACACTTTTAATCCACCAGAAAATGACAATTTTGAAAGAGTTTCTAGATCTATAGAAGTATTATACAGCGGAGCTAAAGTTTTAGGAACTAACACTATGTTAAAGTGGGAACTAGCTGAAAATATGTCTAGACCTTATTCTGATACAACTAAAGTAACCATGAATTATGCCATATGTGCACCAAGAATGTACAAAGGTAGAATAGAATCTATTGTTAGCAAATGTATAGGTTTTGCTGATATGATACAACTAACTCATTTAAAACTTCAACAAGTTTTAGCTAAAATGGTTCCAGACGGTGTTTACTTAGACATGGACGGATTAGCAGAGGTTGATCTGGGTAATGGAACAAACTATAACCCTGCGGAGGCTTTGAATATGTATTTTCAAACTGGTAGTATAATAGGTAGATCATACACACAAGATGGTGAAATGAATGCAGGAAAAGTACCTATTCAGCAGTTAACTAGTTCTAGCGGTGGAAACAAAATAAATTCTTTAATACAAACTTACAATTATTACTTGCAAATGATTCGCGATGTGACGGGCCTTAATGAAGCAAGAGATGGCAGTACGCCTGATAAATCAACATTAGTAGGTCTACAAAAACTAGCCGCGAACGCATCTAATGTAGCAACAAGGCATATAAAGCAAAGTAGTTTGTATATAACTTTAAAATTAGCTGAAAATATTTCATTAAAAATAGCAGATGCTTTGCAGTTTCCTTTAACCGCTGAGTCTCTTAAAAATTCTATATCTACATTTAATGTTAAAACTTTAGAGCAAGTTATTGATTTAAACTTATATGATTTTGGTATATTTTTAGAATTAGAGCCAGATGAAGAAGAAAAAGCTCAATTAGAGCAAAACATACAAGCTGCATTGGCGCAAGGTGGTATTGACTTAGAAGATGCTATTGACTTAAGACAAATAAAAAATCTTAAGTTAGCAAATCAAATGCTAAAGATTAAGCGCAAAAGAAAAATGGCGCAAGATCAAGCTAACCAACAAGCAAATATTCAAGCACAAGCTGCTGCTCAAGCTGAAACAGCTGAAAAAACAGCTATGGCCGAAGTACAGAAACAAGAAGCTATTAGCGGTTCTAAAGTTCAATATGAACAAGCTAGAACTCAAATGGAAATACAAAAAATGGAGGTTGCTTCTCAGTTAAAACAACTAGAAATGCAGCAGCAGTTTAATTATGATCTTCAATTAAAACAAGCTGAATCACAGACTTCAATACAAAAAGATCAAATTAAAGAAGATAGAAAAGACCAGCGTATAAAAATGGAAGGTACGCAACAGAGTGAAATGATAAGCCAAAGAAAAAACGATAGCTTACCTATAGACTTTAAAAATCAACCAGACGCCGGTTTAAGCACTTTTATGTAGAAGTAAAAAACAACTATTAAATTATATTATATTATGTCAGAAACAAAAACAAAAGAACCTGTTAAGCAGGAAGGTGAGTTTAAATTAAAAAAGAAAACACCTAAAAAATTAAACAAAACAACTGATGAACCAATAAAGGTTAATTTAAAAGAACCTTTAGTTGAACTAGAGCCAGATGTTAAGAAAGTAGTAATACCAAAAGAAGATGCCGTTCAAACACGAGAGACAAATGATAGCAATGTTGTTATCGAAGAGCCCAAAAACAGTGGCGACAGCAAAGAAGTGGTTGAAGAAGTACGGACCACCGAAGAAACAGTAGAAAAATTTAATCCTATAAAAGAAGTTTCTGCAGATGAAATAAAAAAAGCTGAAACAGAAGCTAAAGAAGCGATTAGAGATGAAAAAGTATTAGGTAGACAGTTACCAGAAAACGTAGAAAAACTTGTTGCTTTTATGGAAGAAACTGGGGGAACTGTTGAAGACTACGTTAGATTAAATGCTGATTATTCTAGTGTAGACGACACTACGTTATTAAAAGAGTATTATAAAAAAGAAAAACCATATCTTGATAATTCAGATGTTGATCTGTTATTAGAAGACTTTCAATATGATGAAGATCTAGATGAGGATAGAGATATACGCAAGAAAAAACTTGCATTTAAAGAAGAAGTTGCAAAAGCCAAAAGCTTTTTAGAAGAGACAAAGGCGAGATATTACGATGAAATCAAGTTGAGATCAAACGTAAACCCTGATGCTCAAAAAGCTATGGACTTTTTCAATAGATATAACAAGCAGCAAGAGCAAATACAGCAACAACATTCAAAGTTTAAAGAACAAACAAAAAGTCTTTTTAACGATAATTTCGAAGGTTTCGATATTAATGTAGGTGAAAAAACTTATAAGTATAATGTTCAAAACAAAGAAAAAGTAGCTGAAACCCAGTCTAACATTAACAATATATTAGGGAAGTTCCTTAATGAAGATGGATCTGTTAATGATCAAAAAGGCTATCACAAAGCTATGTATGCTGCTAACAATGTAGATAAAATAGCGGCTCATTTTTATGAGCAAGGAAAAGCTGATGCCGTTAAAGAAGTTGTAAATAAATCAAAAAACCTTACTGACGTAAAAGCTAGGTCAAGTCAAGGTGATGTTTTTGTTAACGGCTTTAAAGTTAAAGCTATTTCTGGCGCTGATTCTACAAAGCTAAAAATTAAAACTAAAAAATTTAACTAAAAAAATTATTTATTATGAGTTTAACTCCTCAATTTGGGTCAATTGTCCCATCTCAAAGCCAAGTTACACTAAACAGCAACTATCTGCAATTTAACGATGGTGCTGGTAATGACTTCGCTCAGCAATATTTACCAGAAATCTACGAAGCTGAAGTAGAGCGTTATGGAAACAGAACGTTATCTGGATTTTTACGTATGGTAGGCGCTGAAATGCCTATGACTTCAGACCAAGTTATTTGGTCAGAGCAAAACCGTTTACACATTTCATATGATGGATGTGTTGTAGATGGAGCTGGAACAGGTTTTACTATTCCAGTAAATGGAACAACTATTCAAAATGTTATTTCTGTTAATGATACTATTGTTATCTTAGATCCTGCTACAGGTGTAGAAGCAAAAGGTGTTGTTACTGTTTCAGGAGCAACAGCTGTACCTGCAACAGGCGCTATAACAGTAAGACTATATAACGACAACACTCCAGCTGTTCAGTTTGGAGCTGCTCAACCTGGTCTTAAGATTTTTGTATATGGCTCTGATTACCAAAAAGGATCAAGCATTGCTACTGGAGACAGAGTAAGTGTACAGCCTCAGTTTACTCAATACTCAAACTCTCCAATTATCATTAGAAACCAATACACTGTTAATGGTTCTGACATGGCACAAATCGGATGGGTTGAAGTTGCTACTGAAGACGGAACTTCTGGCTACCTATGGTACTTAAAAGCTGAGTCTGAAACAAGACTACGTTTTGAGGATTACCTAGAAATGGCAATGGTAGAAGGTGAGTATAACCAAAATGCTGCTACTTTAGGAACTAACCCAGGTACTCAAGGTTTATTTGCTGCTATTCAAACTCGTGGTAACGTAGAAGTAGGATTTACTGCCTCTAACGGACTTGATGAATTTGATGCAATTTTGAAAAATTTAGACACGCAAGGTGCTATTGAAGAAAACATGCTTTTCTTAAATCGCCAAACTGCTCTTGATTTTGATGATATGTTAGCTGCAATTTCTGCGGGTTCTCAAGGTGGTACCGCTTATGGATTATTTGAAAACTCTGAAGAAATGGCATTAAACTTAGGTTTTAGCGGTTTCCGTAGAGGATCTTACGATTTTTATAAAACTGATTGGAAATACTTAAACGATGCTTCAACTCGTGGCGCTATTGATGGAATTAGCTCTATTGAAGGTGTGTTAGTACCAGCTGGAACATCTACTGTTTACGATCAAATTTTAGGAACAAATATTCGTCGTCCATTCTTACACGTTCGATACAGAGCTTCACAAGCTGATGATCGTCGTATGAAGTCTTGGTTGACTGGTTCTGCAGGTGGAGCTTTCACTTCAACTCTAGATGCTATGGAAGTAAACTTCCTATCTGAAAGATGTTTAGTGACTCAAGCTGCTAACAACTTTGTATTATTCAAAGGAATCTAATAGATTCAACATTAATGTAATTTTTACCCTCGTTGAACTGACGGGGGTAATTATTACTCTTATTAACATTTATATTATATTATATCATGGCTAAAAAAGCTCAAGCAGAAGTTGTTGAGGTTGCACCTCAAGAGGTAGTAGTAAAAGCTGCACCAAAAAAACCAACTAAACCAAGTTGGGAAATTAAAGATAGAATTTACTATTTAAAAGGAAATAAAAATCCATTAACATTAACAATACCTGGTAGACATACCAAAAAGCATCCTCTTCTTTGGTTTGATAAAGAAACAGGTAAACAAAAAGAAATTAGATATGCAACCAATCAGGATTCTCCATTTGTAGAAGATCAAAAAGGAGAATGTACTCTTGGTCATATTAGATTTATGGACGGAGATTTAAAAGTCCCTAAAGAAAAACAAAATCTACAAAAATTACTTTCTTTATACCACCCGTTGAAAGGTAGGATATATGAAGAATTTAGCGCTGTAGCAGATGCAGAAGATGATTTAGATTTAATAAACATAGAAATAGATGCTTTAAATCTAGCTAGAGAGGTTGAAATAGATCACGCAGAAGCAATATTAAGAGTAGAGTTAGGTTCAGCTGTAAACTCAATGAGTTCTAAAGAATTAAAAAGAGATTTATTATTGTTTGCTAAGAAAAACCCAGCTTTATTTATAAATTTAGTAAATGATAGTAATGTTCAATTAAGAAACTTTGCAATTAGAGCAACAGAAGCTGGAATAATTGTCTTGTCTCAAGATCAAAGAACATTTAAATGGGGATCAAATGACAGAAAATTAATGAATGTTCCATTTGACGAAAACCCATACTCAGCCTTTGCTGCTTTTCTTAAAACAGATGAAGGTGTTGAAATCTATAAATCTATAGATAAAAAACTATAAAAACAAGTGATACTAATATATAGGCGGTTTCGGCCGCCTTTTTAGTATAAAAATATATAAAATGGCAGTAAACGTAAACGATGTATATACAACTGTTTTATATTTATTGAACAAAGAGCAAAGAGGTTATATTCAACCTGATGAATTTAACAAATTAGCTACCCAAGTTCAATTAGATATATTTCAAGATTATTTTTCAGACGCTAATCAACTAGTTAGAAAAGATCAAACAAACGTGCAAAATGATACAGAGTTTTTTAACCATGTTAAAAACATAGAGTATAAATTATATCCTTTTCAAAGACAATTGTCATATACTTACGATAATACTGATCAAAACTGGTTTAGTTCAGAAGATGTTTATAAAATAGGAGATGTAATAGCTACATATACATCTCAAAACCCAACAATAGATTCTGTATCTGAATTAACAACTAATAGAGAGTATAATTTTATTTCAAGATCTAGACTTACTGCTCCAACTAAAAAATTTCCACTTCACACTATAGATAGAAGAGTTGACGCTACAAGCGAAAATATTACTTCTACATTAAAAATATATCCTTTACCTTCTAGCGTTTCATGTAATGTACTTATAAATCCTAGCAAAGTTTTTTGGGGTTACAACGTAGGTACTTTAGGTCAGTTTTTATACAATAACACCTTATACGATGAAACTACAAATCCACTTGGTTCTTTAAATTTTCAATTAGATATATCAGAACAAAATAATATAATAATAAGAATATTGAAATATTGTGGAGTTGTAATAAGTGATCCCCAAGTAGTAGCTATTGCTAATAATGAAATTCAAGAAAATCAAGTTAATTTAAAAAGTTAATAACTAATGGCTATATTACCACCAAACGACGGTTTAATTACAGAAACAAACCAACAGTATTACGAAGGTGCACAAGCCTTTAGAGCTAATAGCACCGATGACACAGACCAGCAGTTTGCAACATCGTTTAATACAGATTTATATTTAGGCAATTGGAATCCAAATAATCCTAATTATGCCTTAAATAATTTTAAAATATATACTAGCTCTACAGGAATACCAGGCTCTTACAGTGAGTGGGTAACACTCTTTACAGTTGTTGATAATGTTATTACATTAGCCGCTGCGCCAGGAGCAAACGCTTATGTTGTGGTTCAGCTAAAAACACTAAGTGGAGGTAAGTACGGTACTACTGAAGCAGAAAAAGCTTTTGGTCAAACTGTAGAGGATAATTATGGTGGTTATGAATATATAACATTAAACGACGCTATAGATAACTTTATGGTTGGTTATGTTGGTGATGGAAAAATAATTCAAACAGCTAAAAAATCAGACATACTTTTCTTTGCTAAAAGATCATTGCAAGAGTTTAGCTATGATACACTAAAAAGTATTAAGTCGCAAGAACTTACAATACCTCCTTCCTTAAGTTTAGCTATACCTCAGGATTACGTTAATTATGTAGGCATGTCTTGGATAGACAATTACGGTGTAAAAAGAAAAATGTACCCAGCTAACAATCTTACAACTGCTCCTTACTACACTAATATACAAGATAGCGCTGGAGTACCTACGCAAGATAATTTTGCTAACAACATAGAAGGAACGTCTATAACAGAAGAAAGATGGAAATCTGCAAATGACAGACTTATAAATCAAAGCCAATTAATAAGCACAGACGACTGGGCTTATTGGGCAGATTACTATGGCATAAATGGAAGTTGGAATTGGGGTCAACAATATGGTATAGACCCTCAATATGCTAATGCTAATGGTTGGTTTAATTTTAACAATAGAGAAGGTAAAATTTCTTTTTCAAGTAATTTAGCAAATAAATTAATTATACTAGAATACATATCTGACGGCTTAGCGTATGACACAGACACTAAAGTGCCTAAGCTTGCAGAAGAAGCTCTATACGCGTCTATATTAAGCTATATAGTATCTACAAGAGCTAATCAACCAGAATATATAGTACAAAGACTTAGAAGAGAAAAAACAGCTAAGTTAAGAAATGCTAAAATTAGATTATCTAACATAAAACTTGAAGAAATAACTCAAGTTATGAGAGGTCAATCTAAATGGATAAAACACTAAAATTAAATGGCTAAAGCTAGAAATGTATTTTTAAAGTCCAAAATGAACAAGGACTTAGACGCTCGTTTAATTCAAAACGGAGAATATAGAGATGCTGTAAATATACAAATTAGTCAATCTGAAGGATCTGACGTTGGTGCTGTAGAAAACGCTAAAGGAAACGCTATAGCTTTAAACTACAACACGTTAACAGGCATATCGGATTTAAAAACAATAGGTTTTGTTGTTGATCAAAACTCTGAAGCTGTGTTTTTGTTTTTAACAAACAACACTAATCATTTTCTAGTAAGATACACGCCATCCAGCGCAGACATATTAACTACTGGTTCGTATTTAAATTTTTCAACATCCTATCCAGTAAATGGTGCTACTGTTGTAGAAAATTTATTATTTTGGTCAGATAATTATAATCAACCTAGAAAAATAAATTGGCAATCAGCTTTAACGTACAACACAACGTCTTATTATTATTATAATAACGAGCAGCAAATATCAGTTGCTAAATTTGCTCCTTATCTGCCGCCAAGATTGTTAGACTTAACTAGTGACGCTGGTTATTATCCTAGCACAATGACTGATGCTTCTGATTTACCAGACACGCTAATAGGTGTTACTCTTTGGGCAACTGAAAATTTAAGAGTAAAATCATTTAGAGATGGCACACCTATAGCAGAAGTTCAAAACTTAACAGACTGGCAAGCGTCTTGTGATCCAAATACTGGTTATCCAGCTTGGTGTTATTATAATTTTGATCCAACCCTAGGCAACGTTTATGGTTTAATATACAATATACATTGTATGACTTTTAGCAATGGCACTATAGCACCTATTGGTTTTAAACTGCCTAAAGAAGCTGATTTTACCCAATTATCTGCAAGTGTTTCAGCTGATGGAAATAAATTAAAATCAACATCTAACAGCTCTACTCAATCAGCAGATCCTAACTTTCCTTATGTTCAAGGTACTTGGATTGTTTCTGATGCTTTATCTGTTGATTATGCTGGTGATGAAACTAATAACGAGTTTTTTGACGCTTTACCAACTGGTTATAGGAGAGGTAATAGCTCACAAGACTTTTTAAATGCTGGAGCTGAAACTTTAAATCCAGGACCTCCACCAAATTACACTTTAAATTCCGCTTACTATTGGGCTCAAGGCGGTAGTGGTGTTTCAAACGCTAAATTTGTACAAATAGACGCGTTAGGAAATATAACAGCACCTGCAACTCCTCCGGCAACATCTACAGGTGATTACGTTGGTTACTATATAAGATGTATAAGAGAAGATGATTACGACGGATGGAATGGTGATCCTGATTATTTAAAAGAAAGATTTGTAAGATTTAGTTATAGATTTAAATTTGATGACAATGAATATTCTTTAGTTGCTCCTTTTACGCAAACTGCTTTTATACCAGAGCAAGAAGGTTATTTTTTTCCTGGTGATGAAGAAAAAGCTTTTAGATCTACTATAGTTGAGTTTATGCAAAACTATGTAAACAACGTTGTTTTAAATATTGAGCTACCTTCTGGAAGTATAGCAGAAGATTATAAAATAAAAGAAATAGATATTCTTATAAAAGAATCTGACGGATTAGCATTTAAAGTTTTAGAAACTATAAAAGTAGATAATTCTTTTGATGCGTTATATTCTGATAGAACTACGTCTACTTCAGCTGTTGTAACCGCAACAAGTGTTAAGATAGTTTCATCTGATTTAGAAAATGGTATTATACCGGGCTACATTTTAGAAGAAATTGGCGGTGTTGCTTTATCACCTCCAGCTGTAGTTTTAAGTATTGAGCTAGACACGAGCGCAACTCCTCCTCAATATGAAATAACAGTTAATCAATCTGTTAGTTACACCGCTGGAGATACTTTTAGCTGGAGTTATTCACCTCAGCCAGTTTATCAATATAACTACCAATCACTTAAACCTTATAAAACATTACCTGAAAAAGAAGTTGTAAGAGTTTATGATAAAGTACCAGTAAGAGCTTTAGCTCAAGAAACATCAGGTAACAGAATAATGTATGGTAATTTTATAGCTAACCATGCTAGCCCTAATTATTTAGACTATAAAATATCTGTAGCTGAAAAAAGTCCTCAAGAAGATATAGAATACCCTAATCACAATATTAAGCAAAACAGAAACTACAAGGTTGGTGTAGTTTTAGCTGATAAATGGGGTAGACAAACGGACGTTGTGTTGTCAAGTTATGATAATGAAATAGACGAATTTAACCAACCTGAAGAAGGTTCAAATGTGTTTCATGCTTATAAAAGAAATAATTTTCAACCTAATATAGACACATGGGAAGGTGATAATCTTCAAATTACATTTGACAATATAATACCAGAAGATCAAAACTATCAAGGTATATCAGGTTATCCTGGCGCATATGCTAAAAGTAGTTTTTACACAACACCTTATAACGGTACGCCTGTAGTAGCTCCTTTTAGATTTTTTAGAGAAACAGATGTTTTTTCTGATAAAACATATGAATATCAAATATTAAATCTTTTTTCTGGTTGGTCAAATACAACATACCAACAATATTTTAGCACTGATAAATATTTAAGAGGTTATTATAAAGATTATGTTAAAGTAAATAGTGTATCTTACAACAACTCTACAGATGTTTTAACTATAGTTTGCTCTAATAGAATATCTGATAACTATTTATTTGAATATACTTTAACTCAAGACACATTACTTGGAGAAAAAGTTCAAGCAACATATGAATTAAATGAACTTGGTTTTTATTCTTATAGAATAGTAGTACAACAAAAAGAACAAGACTATTATAATGTTTATTTGCCTGGTGTTGTAAATGGATATCCAGTGAATGGAAATACAAATGAAAGAAATGAATCTGCTCATGTGACTTTAATTGGCGATAATGTCAATAAAATACCTAGAGACTTAAAAGATGTTGGACCAGCTCAAACAGAATTTAATAGTAGTGTTAAGCTGTATGGTCGAGTAACAAATGTTTTTAATAGTTCTTTAAAAAATATACAATATTTTCCTTCAAAAACGCCTGACACCGTAACATTAATATCTGATCAAAGAAGTTTGTTTGGTCCTATACCAGATTATACTTTAACTTCTACTGATGCATTGAATGGTAATTGTGTTTATCCTGGTTTTGCTGTTGCTTATGAAGAAGTTGTACCTGATGGCTCAGGTGGAACACAATCAATAAGTAATAAAACTATAAACTCAAATCCTCTTATAGCTAAGTTAAATACTAATGATGGTATAGGTGAAATAGTAACCCAATGGCAACCTATAACTGGCGAACAATATCCTAGTTCTATGTATTTAGCTGTGTATGAAACAGAACCTGTAGAGTCTGTTTTAGATATATATTGGGAGTCTTCAACTACGGGTTTAATATCTGATTTGAATTTACTTGTTCTTGGAACATCTCCAACACCCGTAAGTTTTACACCTGATGTTGTTATATCTTTAGATGAAAATGATACAGTTGGTTATGTGTTTACTAGTTCTTTTTTCCCAGTAAACTCACAAGGTGACAACGTATTAGACACGATAGGCACATTAACATCTGTGTATTCTAAAAATCCAGATGGTACACTAAATACTACCGTTAATAGAAACAATGAGTTTTCTTTAAATTCAAACACTAACGGATCTTACACTTTAGCCTTAGCAGCTACACAAGTTGCTTTAGCAGACGTAGAAACAGCAGAATATTATTTATTTACTATAGAAATAGTTAAAGATGGAGAGTCTACATTTTTAAATTTAGAAACTACACTACAAAACGCAGCTCCAGAGTTTCAACCTAATTGTAATGATCTTTCTAATTGTACTCAATGTTCTGGGCCTTGTTTTACAGATGTAGACTATTTTATACAAAATGTTAGTGAAACCACAAGCGTATTAATGGGTCCTGGTTCAAGTTGTCCTGGAGGTGGCGATGGTCAGTTAATAGTTGAAAATGGTTCTTCAGATGTTAACAGAAAGGATCAACAATTAGCTTACCAAATAACATTAGCCACAAAAGAACCTGTTAATACAAACTGTACAGGTGGTACACCAGAACTTGTTCAAGACGTAAACACGCCAGAAGATGAATTAGTTTTTAGTGTTTCTGCGCCAAACCCTTATGAACCTGGTCAACCTATAATACAAGTCACTGGCTATCAACCTTTGTCGCCTGGATTTTTTTATAAAATATATTTAACCGCCACAGATAGAAGTCTAAATAACGAGCCTAGCGCTGAAGGTCTTACAGACTCTGTAGTTATAGCTTTTGTTCCATCTGCTATAGAATATGATAGTATTGTTTGGGCTGGTTATCAAAACGTTCCTTTAGATCCTTCAGTTACACCATCTAATCAAAATGGTCCATATGTAAATGATCCTGGTCCAGCATACGATATAATACCGTCGCAAACTTCAGGCGCTACGACTAAAAAAGGTGTTTTAGCAAATTGGACTGGTAGTGATGTAGATATATGGGGATTTGCATATACTCGAGGAACTAATTATCCGTCTGGTGATTTTGGGTTTATAGTAGTTAATTTTAAAGCTTGGACAAACCAGACGCCTCCATACACTACACCACCAAATGTTACAAAAACTATTACAGTTAATGCAGGCGCCGGTTCTACTGGAGAACCTATACCTGTATATTTAGGTAGATTATCTGCTTTTGACAATAGCATACCAAACTCTGCACCTTCAGAAGAAGAAGGCTCTTTAATAAATAACGTTGAGTTTGAAGTTGAATCATATAACGACAATAACGCTGGAAGTATTACTAGTCCTCCTGGAATATGTGGATTAATGGCTGTTCCAGCAGGTCAAAGTCCAGGAGGAGGTCAACCAAATGGTGTGTATCCCACCTCCCCAACACCGCCTTGGCTTGTTGCTACTGTAAATATTGGTGTTCCATTTCCACAAAATAGTAACGGAACCTACAATAACCAAAACCCGTGGAATTAAATATATTAACAAGTAATAATAAATAAATATGCCAGCTACTTTAGGAATACAGTACTATAATTCTTTTTGGTTAAAGAAAAAGAACTTTACCCCAGGCGGATCTACGGTTGGAGATTGGTACTTAGAAGAAGCTAGAATAAAGGGTGGATACAATAATAAATCTGTAAGTCCTGGAGCTAGAGCTTTTTTAACCGCTGAAGACAAATCACAAAAAGTTCTTGGCAATTCTATAATATATTCTGGTATTTATAATTCTAGAACTGCTGTTAATCAAACAAATGTTTTTTCTATAGCAGAAGATATAACTAAAACGGTTAATCCAGATAAAGGTACTATACAAAAACTTTATGCTGAAGATACTAATTTAAATATATTTCAAGAGCTTAAAGTAAGTAGAGCTTTAATAGACAAAAATGCCATATATTCAGCTGAAGGTAGCACGACTGTAACTTCATCTACAGATGTTATAGGTCAAATTATTCCATACGCTGGTGAGTTTGGTATATCTAGAAACCCTGAAAGCTTTGCTATATATGGATATAGAAAATACTTTACAGATAGAGACAGAGGAGCTGTTTTAAGACTGTCTGCAGATGGTATTGAACCTATATCTAACTACGGTATGAAATCTTTCTTTAGAGATCAATTATCTAGAGTTGATAGTTTCGGTAGAATAGTAGGAGGTTTTGACATACATAATAAACTATATACGCTAAGTATACAAAGATCTAATGGAAACTATGTTACAACTGTTTTTGATGACTCTGTAAATGGTTGGGTTAGTAGATATACTTATAAACCTGAGTTTCTTTTTAGTATAAAAAACAACTTTTTTTCTACTACTGAAAATGGTTTATGGGCTCATTACGCCACAACAGTAAGTAGAGGTAGTTTTTATGGGGCAAGCATACAACCTTCAAATATAAAATTCATATTTAATCCAGCTGTTTCTCAACAAAAAAGTTTTAATACTATAGCTTATGAAGGTAGTAATGGTTGGGAAATAGAATCAATACAAGGTAGCGCTCAAGGCGCACAAGGTGTTCCCGGCACAACAAGTGGTCCTTATTATGTTGATATAGGAGAACCTGTAAAAAGTTTCTTAGAAGGATCTTATGATTCAGCGGTACCACCAAACACCGGATCTTCTGCTGTTGTTTATCCTATATATCATGCTGGATTTGATATAAAAGAAAATAGATACGTAGCTGGAATTAGAAAAACAGTCAATCAAAAACTTGCTTCTACAATGAATATACCTGGACAAGTTATATTAGGTAGAAGTCAACATGGAATAAAAGGATATTATTCTACAGTAGTAGTTTCAACAGACTCAACTACAGACGCTGGTGGTTTAAAAGAATTATTTAGCGTCTCTGCAGATTATAATATAACTAACGGATATTAAAAAAATAAAATTATGCTACCATTAGCTTTAGCCGGCATAGGCTTAAACATAGCAGGCGGAATATTTGGCGCCAGTAAAGCTAAAAAAGCTAGAAGAGCTGCTGCTGCAAGAGCGGCTTCACTTCAAGCTAAGCTTACTAATTTAGAACAAAATAGACAAGAGATTATTAACCCACATGAAGATACTACAAGCTTAGCAGGTATGGCGGTTGATTTATCTAATATGGTTAGTAATCCTTTTGCTAACTTAGGTGTTGCTACTAAAGCTGCAGAAATGCAAATAGAAGAAGCTGATATATCTTTAGCTAATACTCTAGATACGTTGAGAGCTACTGGGGCTAGCGCCGGTGGCGCAACTGCACTTGCTCAAGCTGCTTTAAGAAGTAAAAAAGATGTAGCGGCTAGTATTGAGTCTCAAGAAGCAACAAACGAAAGATTAAAAGCTCAAGGTGAAGCATCGGCATCACAAAGAATTATTGCTGAAAAATCAAGAGTACAAGGAATACAAATATCAGAAGGAGCTAGAGAACAACAAGCGCAAGCTATAGGCAAGCAATTTATGTTTGGTGTACAAGAAAATAGAGAACAACAAGTTTTAGATAGAACTGCATCTTTGCTCGATCAAGCTATGGGAATGAAAGCTCAAGCAGCTGCGGATGAGGTAGGATCTGTAACTAGCGCTATTGGTGGTGTAACTAATATACTAGGCGGTTTACTTTAAATATAAGTTATGAATGAAAACGTAATAACAAATTCTGTAATACAAGAAATGCTAAAGTCTAGTGCTTTAGCTCACAACAAGACTTATTTATCTAGCCCTGTAGACTTTGATTTTCAAATATTTGAAACAGCATACCAAGGCATGGGTAAATTATACGCAGAATTAAAATCTAATATAGACTCTGGTAGTTGTATAGACAAAACTTGCAGATATGAAATACAAAGACTTAAGCAGTTAGAGGAATATCCTGAAAAATCTTTAGACTTTATGTCTAATTTATTATCAGAATTAAGCAACATAGACGAGCCTAATTTTGACTTAAATAATAATTATAGATACAATGTAGCTTATTGCATACTGGGGATGAGACCTGGTTTTTCAAAGTCTGATGGATATGACGTAAGATTGTTTCTTTTAGAAGACGGTAGCCAAAGCATGGTTTTTGACGGTCCAGCGCTAGACGAACCGCTTGTAATTAATGATATTGCATTAAAAACTTTAGCAGATATAAACCAAACTATTATATCTGTAACTCCAGATATAGAAAAAAATATGACAAATCTTTTAGTGCAAGCTGGAATATTTGCTCCTGATAGTATTGATGAAAACGAAGAATTAAAGCCATCAGCTAAAATATCTGAAGAATATCTTATTATAGGTCAAGACGGTAAACCAGTTTATGAAGTTATAGAAATTGGTGATGGCATGGGTAGAAATATACTTAAATACGACATCGATAAAATAACAAGAAAAGTAAACGCGTTTGTTGAGGCAGATATAGCTGGTATAATGAGATTTGAACAAAATGCAATAGCTGCTTGGAACGTATTTTTCTCAAACGGTGACTATTGGCCGTACGAAGAAAACTTACCACTAAGCGTTGATAAAAGAAAAATATTTTCTGAGGCATATAAAGAATACTTTAAAGAAAATTATATATATCAGTTTACTAGCAATCAACTACCAAGTATAGTAGAAGACGCTGCTGTTTTTAGTTTAGAAGAACAAAAAATAAATAGAGCACAACAACTTATAGAAGCTAACAACTTATAAATCTAATTAAATGACATTACTAGAATACGTAATCTCTTTGCAAGATCAAGGTTATACTGAACCAGAAATAGTAGAAAAAGCTGAAGAGTTTAAAAAGCAAAACCAACAAATTGATCCTCCTGTTAAAGAAGCAAAGAAAGAGGATGCTGCGGACCAGAAGGGTGCGACTGTAGCATCCGAGACAAACAATGCACCCTTGAGTGCTGTAGAAAATCTACTAAAGGAAAAAGGTATAGCTTCAAAATATGGAAATGGAAAATTACCTGCTGCAACTGCTAATCAATCTTTAGATGATTTAAACAAGCCATTTTTTGAGGATATAGCTAAAGACCTTGAAACAAAGTCTGGTGCTAGAGCTGTTACCCAAAAAGATGTTTATAAATTACCAAGCAATATGACAAAAGTCGCTCAGCTTGGCGACGTGTACACACCTGGCGATGGTTGGGATTACAAATATATTGTAAACCCTAAAGGTGATAAAATAGATTATTATACTAGACGTGAAAATACTGAAGATTTTATAAAAGTAGAAGACACGTATCAACAATTTGCTGTAGCTGATCAATTTGATCATTTAACAGAGGATCAGAAAAAAGCATTTAAACAAGCTAAGTCTAATAGAAAAAAGACCAACGAAGAAAAAGCTCTTGTAACTGCATTTAATGAAAAATACGATAATAATACATTAATACCTGTTATTGTAGACACTGAAGATACTTCTAATGAAAACGCAACAGGTGCGTTAAGCGCTAACATACAGTATTTAGATAAGCTTATAGAAGAAAACTTTCAAAACAAAAACGGCGAGTTTGAGATATACACTGAACAAGGCGCTGATTTTGTTAATAAAATAATAGAAAAAAGAAATAAACTAGCTCAAGAACTTCAATTTGCTTTACAAATACAAGTATCTCCAAGCAACTCAGAGATACAAGCAATGAGAGACGATAGAGGTAGATTAATGCCAGACGACTCTAGAAAAGCTTATTTTGATGAAGAAACTGGGCAATATATTAAAGGTAGACAATTAGAACTTCCAAAAGCTACAGATGCTCAAGCATTTGAAAATTATAAAAAAAGAACTGGCAAAGAAGCTACTTCTGTTATGCAATTAACCGAAGAAGATTATGTTTTAACCGCCGAGCAAGATCCTTTTAATACAACTTTATCTATAGTACAAGAAAACAAAGAAAGATCTAAAGGAATTGTTTTTTATAAAGAGTTGTTTAAAAAATGGGAATCTTGGGGTAATAGATTTGGTGGTAAAGTTTTAAGTTTACCAACGTGGTGGAACCAGCAACTAGCTACCATAGCTTTAGATGATAAAAGTTTAGCAGCATTAAACGCTTTACCTTATGAAGAAAGATCTAAAGCTATTAATTCAATTGCCGCGAAAGTTGGAATAGTTCCTGGAATAAATGAAGTCTCGAATTATATGCTTGAAGTTTCGGAAAGAATGTTTGATGAAGCTGAAAAAGTAGATGCTACTATAGCTAAATACGAAACATCTTTAACAGAAAGTTTTGGTGAAGGAAATATAATAGCCAACTTAACTAGATTATCAACAGAAGCTTTGGGTTCTGCTGGAAGTTTAATTGAAGTTTCAATACCTGGAGTAGGTATACCTTTACTTATAGTCGGTGAGGCGTCAGCTGCTAGTAGAGAAAAGCAAAGACAAGGTGATGATTTAAGTTTAGGTTTGTCTGGTTACTCATTAGCAGTAGGTCTAGCTGAAGGCGCGTTAGAAGCGGTAAGTTTAGGAATAGCCAAAAAAGCTTTTAATATGCTTCCAAAAGGCTCTAAAGAAGAAGCTTTTAAAAGTGTTTTTGAATACGTAAAACAAATTGGTATTGATTTCTTAAAAGAAGGTGCATCAGAATCAGGTACTTTTATTATATCTGAAATAGCAGATCATTTATACAAAGGTGAAGAAAAAGCTTTTGAAATGAAATGGATGGAGCTTATAGATACTTTTATAATTGGAGGTGCTTTCGGCGCAAAAATATCAGGAGCTGGCGCGGCGAAAACTTTTATAACACAAGGCGCTGCTAATAGAAAAATAAACAGAGCGCTAGATAATTCAGCTTTTAATACTATAAGTGAAGTGTTTGGAGGTCCAACGCAAGCAGATGCTGGTGTTACTGATATAGAAACAGACAACGTTGTACAAGCTCCGGCTGGACTTAGATTAGTTCCGTCTAATCCACAAACAACAAATGAAGCTGTCGCTATTGCAGCTATGCCAAATTCTTTAGCTATACTTAACACTCAATTAAAAGCAGATGTAAATAGTGGTTTTATAACACAAAGTCAAGCTGACGCTATTAAACAGAATTTTTTAAGTGTACAAAATAGTGTTAAGTCTTTAAAAGCTGCTAATATAAACGTTAAAGATCAAGCACCTATGGTTGATTTACTTATAGAGCAAGCTGATCTTAAAAAACAAATAAAAAACTCAGATAACCCGAGTCTTGTAAAACCTCAAACAGAAAGACTAGCTGAAATAGATTCAGAGCTAACAACACTTGTTAGCATGTCTTTTATACAGTCGTCTGCAACTAGAGAAGGTGCGCAAAAAATGGCTGAACAACTTGGCGCTTCTTTTGAAAACTTTAGTGATCAAGATTCTATAGATAAAAGAGCTGAAGAACTTAGAAAAGATGGATACGATGTTCAAGACTCAACTGGTTATGGAATGTCTTTAAATAAAGATGGTGAAAAAATTATATTAATAAACGACAGGGCTAGCGCTGAAGACAATGTTTATACAACTGATCAGCACGAAATTCTGCATCCATTTTTCTTAGAAGCTTTAAAAGGTGATACTGACGCTGCTACTAGATTTGGTAAAGCTTTATTAACAGAGATAATAAATAATCCAGATATTTCAGGTGGCCAAGAATTAATGTCTAGATTTTCTCAATATATAAATGATACTAACTATTCAGGTGATATGACTTGGGACGAAGTGATACCACTAGTTAGTGAATCTTTAAGCAATGGAGATATAAAATATAACCCAAAGCAAGATGGTTGGTGGTTATCTTTAGCTAAAAAAATAATAAGTCCTTTTTTAAAGAAAGCTGGTTTAAATCTAGAGTTTAATAGTGGAAAAGATGTTTTTAACTTTTTATTAGAATATAATAAAACCATTGAATCAGGTCAAGGTTTTACAGACACTCAATTAAAAATAAAAGAAGAAGGAGCTAAAGGCGCTTTAGTAGAAGGAGAGGTTAAGGTTGACAGAAGAACTAAAGGATCTAGAGCTGTAGAATCTATATCTCAAACATTAGAAGACATAGATGCTTTAAGCGATAAAGATAAAGCAGATATAACAAGAGAAAGTAAAAGAATTGAAAGCTCTTTAGATGTTCAAAAACTATATGAAGAACAAGGTGTAGGTGCTGCTTTTGATATTATACAAAAATTTAAACCTATTACTAATAGAATAGTAGAGTCAAGAAGCCAGGCGCCTAATTTTGATCGCCAATTACTAACAGATGAAATAGAAACAGGACAAAGAGGTATACTTGATTTAATAACAGAATATAAGCCAGAATCAGGTGTGCCATTAGCTGCTTATATTAATAAGTTTTTACCAGCTAGAGCTATAGAGGCTTCACGTAGAGTTTTAGGCGAAGAGTTTACAACAGATGTAACAGAGGCTAAAGGCGTTATGGCTGAAGAAACTACTGAAATAGAAACAAAAGAAAAGCCGATAGCTAAAAAACCTACAGAAACAGTTGAGTTTTCACAAGCTCAAATAGAAAAAATAGGTGCTAAAGATAAAATTGAGGTTGAAACTAAAATAACAGAAGCTACAAACGAAGCTTTTAAGGGTCAGAATATAAAAACTTTTGGACAGACTAGAAATGTACCAAAAGCTGTAGCAGATATATATGCTAGCATGTTTGGTTTAAATCCTCAAACTATAACTGATAAAACTAGAAATTATCAGAAAACAGATGCTGAAGGATTAACAACAGCTAAACAGTTTTTGCTTAAAAATGCTAATAATGATTTTGCTAGATTACCTAAAACTAAAGACGGTTTTGGCAAAGGTACTTTCTTACCTAGAAACGTAATGAACGCGTTGTATACAAATGGTAAGTTAACTGGTACTTTAAAAGATTATATGGATCTTATTAGGCAAAAACCTACTAAACCAATATATAGAGATGCTGTAGGTCAAACAATACGAGGTTTATTAAATTTACATATTAGAAACCGTATGTTTGAAGATCTAGTAACTACAACTGCAGAAAGAGCTGTTGGAGGCGCTAAGTTTAGCAAGAGAATGCTAAAACCTAGAAAAGCAGCAGAATATATAGAAAAAGCTTCTAAGCAAACTAGATCTAGTAACAAGCAAGAAGGAACTAAACAACAAGGTACTAAGTCTAATGGTAAACCAAGAAGAGTTTATGATAGAAATAAATTATTAGGAGATGATGTTAAATCTTTTGAAGGTGAAACTGTTATACAAGGATTTGATAGAACATTAAATAAATTTTTAAAGAAAAATCCTAAGTTTAATAATTATTTTAAGTTTTCTTTAGTTTTTGGAGAGTCAAGGTCTCCATATGGTATAGTTTCTAGATTTGCTGAAAGAGTTAATAAAATAGGTAGACAAGCTGATATAAGAAGAACGCCAATGACTAAAGATCGAATGGTAACTAATTCTTATGCTAAAGCTATATTTGAGCCTGGTTATGTAGCGAAAGAAAAAGCTAAACTAGATTTATTAAAAGATTTTTATTTAGCGGCTGAAAACTATTTAAAACAAAATCCTAAAGATGCTTGGGTTTTTGATGCTATAGCTTCGGCGGCAACAAATTCACAAAACTCTCCTCTTAGAGCTTTAGCCCCTGCTTTGATTATTCAAGTTGATGCTAATGGTAAAGTTGTTAGAAACGTAAAAGGTATAGAAGAGCACACAGAACCTCAAAATAACGTAGGAACAACATTAACTCAAGCTGCAAAAGACGGTAGAGTAAATGAGGTTTGGCCGGTTATAGAAGCTAGCTACATGCAAGGTTGGATTACTTTAGAAAACAATGATCTTTTAGATGTAGACTTTAAAAAATCTATGCCAGATTTATATTACAAAGGTGTAGAGCTTTTTAAAGATGGTAAATTAAAACTTGATCAAGGTTTATTATCTACTATAAGATTGAGTGAAGCTGGTATAGATTTATCAACCATGCTTTATATACCGACAAAGCAAACTTTAAGTGAATATTTCTTTGGCACTAATAATATACAACAAGCTGAGCAAGCTGAGTTAATGCGCGATTTGTTTTCAGGTGAAAAAACATTGGAGCAAGTAAAAGAATATGCTAAAAACGAAACAAAGCTTTTTAAAGATAAAGTTAAAGACGCGGAGATAAATAACAACACTCAACCTGATAATATAAAACTTGACAAAACAAATTCTAGACAAAGCAAAAAAGTTATTAAAAGCTTAAATGTATTAGATAAAGCATTAAACAATGCTAGAAAACCTGATGCGCCTGTTAAAAAAATAAGAGTATTTGACTTTGATGATACATTAGCTAAGTCTAAAAGTAATGTTATTTACACTGTACCTAATGCAGAAGGTGGGTTTAGTGAAGGCGCTACAAAGCTAAAAGCTATATTTATGGTTGGTGGTCCTGGCGCTGGTAAAACAAATGTTGGTAAAGGACTACAACTAGGTAGACGCGGATATAAAGTAGTTAATCAAGATATAGCTTTAGAAGCTATGAAGCAAGAGGCTGGATTACCAGCAAAAGAATCTGACTACACTTCAGAACAGAGATCTACAAGATCAAAACTTGGAGCTGCCGCTAGAAAAGCTGCTGTAGCTAAGTTTGATAAATATGCTGCCGCAGGTAACGGTATGGTTATAGACGGCACTGGTGCCTCTTATAATGCTACTACTAAGAAAATAAAAGCTTTGCAAGACGCTGGTTATGAAGTACATATGGTTGTAGCTACAACACCACTTGAGACAGCTGTTGAAAGAAACAGAGCTAGAACAGAAAGATCACTACCTGATTTTGTTGTAGAAAAAACTTATGATAATGTTCAAGAAAGTTTAAAGAAATACAGGGAAGACTTTGGTGATCGCTTGTATGAAATTAACACAGAAACTATAGAGTATGGTAAACCTTTACCTGCAGAGTTTTTACAACAAGTTTATGCCGGTATAAATGCTAATAAAGTAAACAAAATAAACGCTACACAGTTTGCGGAACAAGCTTCTGACTTAGAAGCGCAAGGTGCTGAGTTTGATTTTTCAGAGTTTAGTAAAGTTATTGACGGAGAAAAAGGACCGCTATTTGGCGTGGCGGAAAAAATAGCAAAAGCAAGAGGTACTGATGATATATTTATATTAACAGCTAGACCAGCTGAGGCCGCTGGGCCAATACAAGCTTTTATGAAAGCTAATGGCATTGATCTTAAAATACAAAACATAGTTGGCTTAGGCAATGGAACTGCTGCTGCAAAAGGTAGATGGATAGCAGGTAAAGCAGCTGAAGGTTATAATGATTTTTATTTTGCAGATGATGCTATTAAAAACGTTAAAGCAGTTAAAGATGTACTTAGTCAAGTTGATGTTAAATCAAAAGTACAACAAGCTAGAGCTAGTAAACGTAAAACATTTGACAAAGTATTTAATGACATTATAGAAGCTAAAACAGGTATTGAATCTTATAAGCAATTTTCTGCAGCTAAAGCTAAAACTATCGGTGCTAGCAAAGGTAAGTTTACTTTTTTTACAACACCATCAGCTGAAGACTTTTTAGGTTTACTTTATAAAACTTTAGGTAAAGGCAAAGTTGGAGATGCTCAAATGGCGTTCTATAAGACTAACTTATTAGATCCATATAACAGAGCTGAAATAGCTATATCACAGGCTAAAGTTTCAGCTGGTAGAGATTATAAGGCTTTGAAAAAGCAATTTAAAAATATACCAAAGACTTTAGAAAAAGAAACTGGTATTGCTAAGTATACATATCAGCATGCTATTAGAACCTATATATGGAATAAACAAGGTATTGAAGTTCCAGGTTTATCTAAGCGTGATCAAAAAAGATTAACTGATTTTATAGCTAATGACGCTGAGCTCAGTGTATTTGCTGATAATTTAATAACAATACAAAAAGGTAAACCATACCCAAAACCAGATAAAAACTGGACCGCTGGAACTATAACTACAGATGTTATATCAGGTATTAATAAAGTTAACAGAGCAGAGTATTTACAAGAGTGGCAAGAAAATGTAGACATTATATTCTCTGAAAAGAATATGAATAAACTAGAAGCTGCTTTTGGAGCTAAGTATGTTGAAGCGTTGAAAGACTCACTTAGAGCAATGAAAAGTGGTAGCAATAGACCACTAGGCGGTGATAGAGTATCAGACGGTATACTAGACTGGTTAAACAATTCTGTTGGTGCTATAATGTTCTTAAATACAAGATCTGCAGTATTACAGACTATATCTGCGGTAAACTTTATAAATTGGGGTGATAATAATATATTAAAGGCGGGTAAAGCGTTTGCTAACCAAAAACAATTTTGGAGTGATTTCTTAACTCTTATGAACTCTGATTACTTGCTTGAAAGACGAGATGGTCTTAAAATTAACGTAAGTGAATCTGAAATAGCTGATGCTGTTGAAGGCAGTAAAAACAAAGTTAACGCTGCTATATCATATTTACTAAACAAAGGTTTTGTATTTACAAGATATGCGGATAGTTTTGCTATAGCTTCTGGTGGCGCTACATTTTATAGAAATAGAGTAGAATCTTTGGTTGAACAAGGTATGGACAGAAAAGCAGCAGAAGAACAAGCTTTTAATGACTTTAGAGCTATAGCTGAAGAAAACCAGCAGTCTAGTAGTCCGTCTAAAATTAGTCAACAGCAAAGATCTTTAATTGGTCGTATTATACTTCAGTTCGGTAACACACAGCTTCAGTATGTACGTATACAAAAAAGAGCTGTACAAGATTTGGTAAACAAAAGAGGTGATTGGAAAAGTAATATATCTAAGATAGTTTACTACGGCGCTATACAAAACCTTTTATTTAACGCGCTACAAAGCGGTTTAGCTTGGGCATTGTTTGATGACGACGAAGATGATGAAGAGTTGACAGAAAAGAATAAAGAGCAAAAGTTTGAGAGAACTATAAACGGTGCTATTGATTCACAGTTAAAAGGTCTTGGTATACAAGGCGCGGTTATTGCTGGTGTTAAAAACGCCTTAATAACTATAGCTAAAGAAGCAGACAAGAATTCACCTAAGTTTGAAGAAGCACTTGATGATTTACTTTCTATAGCTCCAGCACTTGGATCTAAGATTAGAAAAATAAAATCAGCTGCAAGAACTGTTTCTTGGAATCGTAAAGCAATAAAAGAAGAAGGTTTTAGCATGGACAACCCAGCTTATTTAGCTGGTGCGCAGGTTATATCAGCTACATTTAACATACCGTTGGATAGAGCTGTTATGAAAATGAATAACATGCGTAATATATTAAATCCTGCTACTGAAAACTGGCAAAAAGTAGCGCTAGCTTTAGGTTGGTCAGGTTGGGATGTTGGACTACCTTATTTTGGTCTAGCCGAAGACAAACCAGTATTAACTGAAACTGAAAAACAAACTAAAAAATTATTTGATCTTAATAAATCAGATCAAGTTAAAATGCTACTAGATTTAGGTTTAACTAAGAAAGAAATTAGAGCTTTAACTAAAGAAGAGCAAAGAGTTCAAGAAATTATAAAATTACAAAATAAAAAGAAAGATGCCGGATCCAAAAAATAAAAAAGAAAGCCCACTAGAAATGATGAAGCCTGTTTCTCCTTTTAATAAAAGTAGATGTTGGACTGGATATGAGCCAGTTCCAGGAAAAAAACCTTACAGTAAAGGAAGCTGTAGAAAAAAATAAAAATGAGTTTATCAGATATAAAACTATACGCAATGAACGCTGGGACGTTAGGCGTAACAACATTTACACAAATAGAAGACAGCTTGAAAATACTACTACTAGTTATAACTATTGGCTATACTATATCTAAGTGGATACACATAAAGCGTGATGAGAACAATAAATAAAATAATTGTACATTGCTCCGCTACAAAAGAAGGTAATAATGTTACTGCATCGACTATAGATCAATGGCATAAAGATCGCGGCTGGAGATGTATAGGTTATCATTATGTAGTTGCACTTGACGGCACTATAGAATATGGTCGTAGTATATACGAAACAGGTGCTCACGTAAAAAATCACAATGAAGGTTCTATAGGTATTTGTTATATCGGAGGTTTAGGATCATCTATGGAACAAAAAGACACTAGAACACCGGAGCAAAAAGAAAGTTTATTACTGTTGCTTAAAACATTAAAGAAAATGCATCCAGAAGCTACAATACACGGTCACAACGAGTTTTCAGCTAAAGCTTGCCCTTGTTTTAATGCTAACGAAGAATATTGTAATATATAAATTATGGCATACAAATCACCAATCAACATAAAAGAAAAAGCTTACGAAAAGCAAAATAGAAAAATGCGTTCAGAATACACATCTGAAACAGGTAAAAAGTTAGGTAAGAGATTAACTAAAGGTACTAACAAGCGTAGAGTATCTTTTGCTTGTAGATTTGCTGGTATGGCAGGCGCAATGAAAGACGCTAAAGGTGAGCCAACAAAGAAAGCAATGGCTTTAAAAAAATGGGGTTTTGGTAGTGTAGAAGCTGCTAGAAACTTTTGTCAAAAAAATAAATCAAAAAAATAAAAATGAACGCATCAAAATTCTCTGGACCTTTTATGAAAAAAAGTCCTATCGACAAAAAACTAGTAGGTAAACAAAACAGATTACCTGAAGAGTTAAAAGAAAAAATATTAGCAGCACCTGAAGATAGTCCTGCTAAGAATATAAATCCTAAGTTAGCTAAGAAAATGGCTGACAAAGTAGAGCAGGTAGGAAGATATAGAGACTATGTTGAAAAGAAAGAAAAAGGATATATGGACGAAGAAGATGGCTTTATAAAAGGAGATCCATCTAAGACCGTATCGTTTGATAGATTTCATATATCAGAAGAAATAGGTAAAGGAGGTAAAGCTGGTGGTAAAGCAGTTAAGCATTACTATGCAAATAAAGATAAATACAGTGGCTTTTTAGATGAAAACAAAAGACAAGCTGTTAAAAAAGGTTTAAATATAAAATAATTATGGGAAAATTTTTAATAAAAATAGGAAAAAAATTAGTTGAGTTTAACGAATACTTAAAAGGTAAATGGAACTCATTACTATATAAATTAATGTTTAAAAAAGAAAAATAATGAAACCATTTACATCAAAACATTGCACGCCAATTAATTATGGCAGTCCTTTAAATAAAAACCACGGAAAGGAAGGAAAGTTAAAGGACAAAATATTAGAAACAGAAAAAAAAGCTTTTATTCGCTCTAATTATCCTTCTGATGATTATGAAGAAAGTAGAAGTGAAAAAAAAGCTCAAAGAAAATTAAAAAGATTAAAAAGAAGACTAAATAAATATAGCGCTAAAGGTTTAGCGGAAGGAGCTTTAGAAGTTTTAGGCAGAAAGGAACAAAAATAAACTGGGCGTACCATACCCAAAAGTTCCTGTAACCAAGAAAGGGCCCTCATTACGAGAGCCCTTTTTTAATATGTATAGATTATTCAATTTTTTATACACATTAGTTATTGTATGTATAAAAAAGTCATAACTTTTAGCCTTTAGCCATCACAAGCTAAACAATCTTCACTCATTGCTTGTTGTGCTATATCTCCACGAAGCACTGATTCTGTCCTCGTATAATATAAAGTTTTAATACCATTTTTCCAAGCTTGCATATGCACTTGATTAATCCATTTAGGTGTTGCTACGCTAGGGAAAGCTAGATTTAAACTTACTGCTTGATCAATGTATTGCTGTCGTATACCGGCTTGATTAACTAATTCTAATTGATTAATTTCCTTAAACGTCTTAAATACTTCTTTCGCAGGGATTTCGTGTGTGCCAACAACAACCCCATCAAGTTCAGATAAACCCTGAATGCTACCACCATCTGCGAGTATCTTATCCCAAGTTTCATTTGTATTAATTTTAAGTTTTCTTAATAGTTTTAGTAGCGTAGGATTTTTACGTATAAAAGTACCTTTAGCAGATTGCTCTGTAAATACATTAGCAGCCCAAGGCTCTATTCCAGGCGAGATGTTCCCACTAAGCTTTGAATTGCTAACAGTGGGAGCAATAGCACGAAGATGAGTATTACGCATACCAGTACCAGCACACCACAAAGGCTCGCCATAAATTTCAGCAAGATCTCTGGAAGCTCTTTCACTTTCGATTTTAATCTGCGAAAAGATTTTCCTAGTTTCAAACTGAGCGAGGAGACCTTCAAAAGGAAGGCCATTTTCTTGGAGATACGTATGCCATCCGAGTACACCCAACCCAAGTGCTCGTCCTTTAGTAGCAGAACGAACGGCGTTTTCAAAACCTCTAAGTCCTTTGGCTCTTTGAATAAATTCCTCCATAACGCCATCGAGAAACCATATGGCGTCGTATATAAGGTTAGTACCTTTCCATTCTTCATATTTTGCTAAATTTAATGATGATAAGCAACAAACAAAGCTGTGATTTTCATCTGTGTGTAATGTAATTTCTGAACATATGTTTGTCATATGTACTTTTAATCCGTTTTCTTTGTATGCTTTTGGATTTGATTTGTTAACATTTCCTTTAAACATGATATACGGTTCTCCAGTTGCCTTTCGCTTTCTAAGTAGTTTACTCCATCTATTTCTAGCGTCCTTATCTCCTTGTTCAAGCTTACGCATAAACTTGTCACCAACAACTGCGCATTGATGTAAATTAAGCGACTGTCTGTTGACATCTCCTTTTGGCTCTCTGATTTCAAGCCACTCTTCAAAATCATCGTGCTCAATGTTAATGTTAACTGAAGCAGCTCCTCTTCTGACAGATCCTTGATTAGTTGCGAGAATTGTTGAGTCGTATATCTTGCAGAACGGGACGACTCCGTCTGATGTTCCATTTCCTGTAATTTTAGCGCCAGCGGGTCTAATCATATTAACTCCGATACCAACTCCACCGCCGTGCTTAGCGAGTAGCATCATTTCTAAATTTTTACTACCTATGTCTTGTATGCTATCAGCTACATCGATACCAAAACAGCTAATAGGCAAGCCGCGGTCAGTACCGGTGTTAGATAATACAGGACTAGCAAGACAAAGCCAACCGTTCCAGATATACTCGAAGAAAGTTTCTGCCATTTCTGGTTTGAATAATCTACGAGCAACTGTTTTAGAGACGCGCATGTATGCTTTTCTAGGTGACTCTCCGTCGAGTAAATATCCCCCGGATACAGTCTTCTTGTATACGTCGTTATTACCCCACGCAGGGTAATCTTCACCTTTTTTCCAGTTTTCATTCCACATTTATATAATTGTTAAGTGTTTAATCCATGCTATTAATCCGTTCATATTTAAAGCCACAAGGTTCCATTGTTTTCTTGAAGCTGTTTGTATCATTACTAGTATAAAACCTATAATATAAAGTTTAGGCTCTATAGTCCATTGAGCAGCGATTAAAAAACCACTGCCCATATATCCTGACCTAGTCGCTAGTCGTTTCCAAGGACTCAGTCTCTTTTGTCTCACTAGAGTCCTTAGCAACTTGTTCTTTAAGCTTCTCGATTGCTTCATCATAATCTGGCATGCATTTAATTGTTTCTAATGTTCCTACCGCTAAATCTTTTAAATAAGCATTTTCATCTAACAGTTGTTGTACGACACCTATCAAGGCTTGTACCTTTTTTTCAAGTAGATCTGTCCTACTCTGTTTTTGTCCTTTCATTATTGTAGTCTATTATAAACCCTATTAACACTATTATATTCATAGCTAAACTAGCTAGTATTTCATACGCGTCTTTAAAATCGTGTATAGATAAATGCACATGACCTACCGCCCAAAATGGTATTGCTAGATTTTGACTGATCCATATGATAGTGTATTTAATAAAGTTTTTCATTTATATAATTGTTCGTATATTTCTTCTTCAGTTATCACATTACCAAATGTCTTCGAAGTCTTCGCCTTCGTTAGCTTTCGAATAATCCGTCGGCCGTATTGCGAAAAAATCAGTATGAGTGACCCCGCCGGTAAGATGATAGAACCAATCAAGATTAGACGCTGCATTACTGTCATACGCGAAGTACGAGCCAAGGTCAACGTAACCAAGTTCAACCAGTTTTTCATTTGCTCTCTTTTTTATAAAATGCTTAAGATCATTAGCTTTAATTCCTTCTATATCACCCATTTCAAACATCTTGTCTATATACTTAGTTTCAAGTGTTATCATGGTTTCTGCAGCTTTTATTATATCTTCTCGACATAAATGCAGTAATTGATCATTTTCGCTGCACATATCTCGAAAAAGCTTACAACCCATTTTACTATGTAATGATTCGTCTCTTACAGACCATTTCATTTGTTGTCCAATACCCTTAAGTAGATTACGAAGCTGGAAGCTATAAAGTACAGCAAAAGCTGAATACAAACTAACGCCTTCAGCGAAAGCAGAAAAAACGGCAAGAGACTTACCAATACCAATAGGACTTGAGCCGTCATAAGCAACCAAATTATCAAATCTCTGTGAGGTAGCAGGCTCATGCAAAAATGCTTCATAATCTTCTAAGTTTAATGTTTCGTTTAAATAACTATAAGCAACTGCATGTACTGTCTCTTGCGAGCCAAACATCATTGCCATTTGTTGTATCTCATGCTTCGGAAACCAACCAACTACCTTTTGGGTCCAGTAATCAGAAACCGCGCATTCCGTCTGTGCAAAGCCGAGTAATATATTCCCGACCAAATTCTTTTCTTTATCATTTAGTTTTTCTTTCCAATCTTTAATATCACTCTGCATTGAGATTTCTGTGTGTAACCAAAATGCTTGTGCTTGTTTTAACCAACCTTCTGTGTAATATTCTGGATACTCAAAAGGTTTATATGCTATACGTTCATCAAATAATCCCATTACTTATATACTTCTAATGCTAAATCAATAAACGGTAAATAAAAAACGTGTGTTGTTTGCTCGTCTTCGTGATATGTTCTCATACCTAATAATATTCCTGGATATGTACCTAATGATAAACTCCAAACTTTTTTCGGTTCTTTTTTCATATGTTTTTACTTAGTATTAATGGTGATTCGTCTTTATTTGTTTTTATAAGATAAAAACTTTGATTCTCTGTTATAGTCATTGTTTTATCTTTAAACGTTTTAGGATACTTTTGTCTAGCGTATTCCTCTATTCTAGCTACATCTAATTCCATATTGTTCTTGTAATTCTACTAGTTCTTTGTATTTAACTTTACCTCTAATTTCCCAGCTCCATTTGACAAACTTATCAATTTGACGCTCGGCATACTTCTGTCTAGCTATCCTCTTCGCTTCGAAAGGATTATGCTTATTGTCTCGTCGCATTCTTTTTGATTTTGTGGTTTGTACAATGTTACGTTAGGAAATTGATTCATAACTAATCTTTTAAATAACTTCCAACGCATTGGAAAAGATTCGTTAGCTCTACCTTTTGTTTCAATTATAAAATCATCGCCAATAAAATCTGGTGTATACTTAATAGGTAGTATGCGTTTGCAACCTCTATTTTTATAATCACCTTTACCATTGGCTTGTCTTTCATATACCTCGTTATCAAAATGAAAACCGGCTAGTAAAACAAAAGTTTCTCCTTCGTATTTAGCTTTAATTTTTGCTTTTTTCAAAGCCATATACATATAACGCTCAAGGCCAGAGGCGAAGTTGATGCCATCATATGACACCTTCTTCGACTGTACTGGACCTTTTTTACGTCTTCTTTTTTTATAAGGTCTCTTGTTCATTTACTTCAATATCGTGATAGTGTAAACCATCATTACCATTTTGACCAACAACATTAATTCTGTTGATCATAGCCTCTTCAATCTCGTCTGATAAACATCGTTTAGCAGCCTCAATGTAAAGTAGCGCATCCATTAACTCTTCTTGGACATCAACTAAGAAACGATTAAGATCTTTTTCTTGACCTTCGATTTCTTGCATCATTGTGGCGCCATATTTTTGCTGACCAATAATACTACGTTGATCCATTTTCTTAAGCACTGATAATACTATTTCGTCTTTAGTGTTTATCTTCATAGTGTTTGTTTTAATCCTGTTTTAACAAATGTTCCATTGTGCATTACGCCAGTTCTATTAGCTATTTCATTGTATGCTGAATCAACACAGTTTTCTATATCAAAACCTTCTAGCTTTGCTAGGTTTGTTAATACAACAACAATATCACCAATTGCATCTACAATTTCTGGTTTATCATCATTAAGCAATGCAGCTGCTAGTTCACCAGCTTCTTCCATTAGTTTAACATATTGCGTGTGAGAATTACCTTTGTCGTATATACCTCTTTCATTAGCCCAAGATCTTATAAGATCAAATCGCGAGGGTAAAGGATAAGGTTGAGGTGTATGCTTAGGATTAAAAAAGGCTTCATAAAAAGCTTTGTTGTAAATGTAGCTTCGGTTATCGTTGTACATCGAGGTTTTAGCATTTGCTTCTATCCAAGGTATGTATTCTCTTTTAATTAAAAACTTATAACCTTGTGGTGTTGTCCACTCTAAACCTATATTGTCCATTAAATGACCTTTAAGTTTACTTACTGGAACTGGAAATGTACTTGTTTGTTCTGTTGGGTTTATATTCATATTTGATTTAAATAAATTTTTATATAATGTTCTATCTTTCTTATAGCCATAAGACTGTTGAAGTTCTATTTCCTTGTCTGATATAAAATCAATATCATCGCTAGTAAGTAGAACTTCGTATTCGTCTGCAGCGTAACCTTGTTGCTGCGTAACCCGACTATTAAGATCACGTGTAACGCCAATCTTTTTACCCGGTATGTGGTATAAATAATACATATTTATTTTTTATACATTTGAACTACGCCATCAAAGTCGCCAAAAAATCTACAATAAAGTTTTTCTTCTAAAAAATAATATTTAACTAAAACTTCATATCCATTTCTTTTATTATATAGCTTAGTTGTAAACTCATTATTGTTTTGTTCTATTATTTCTTCTTTTATATAATGATCATCTTCAAAACTAAAATTAAAAACTTTTAATATAGCGTAATCGCTGGCTATTATAGTTGTTACATAGTCTGATGTTTTGCTAGTCCATGATCCTTCAAATTGCTTTTGAGCATTTAAATTTAAAGAAAAAATAAATGTAAGTGTTATTAATATTTTTTTCATAATTTATCGTTATATAAGTGCATGTTGTGTGCGTGGTGGTAATACCAACCTATTTCTAAATTTAGTCTGTCTGCAATCATTTTTTGTAATGATGAAAACTGATACTGATCATTGCAGAAACCGTACCAGATGTCATTAGAACGCATATAGACAGACATACACAGACGTTTATCTATAATCGTAAACTGTATTGCGTAAGTACAAGGTGTATCTTTTTTGTATTTATCATACTCTTTGCCGTCATAAATAGATATTGCTGCGTGTCTAGTCTTTTTATTTGTTTTAAGCTTAGCACACACATAATCTATTTGAGCTTTACGCTTCCATTGATAACCGTAATTTGAATTAACATTGCCATGCTCATCAGCCATACGTTTCCATATTTTTGGTATTTTGCCATATAACTCGCCTAACTTATTAATATTTGGATCGCCAGACAAATACCATTGCCATTCAGCTTCAGCGTATTTTAAACTCCAATTACGCTGCTCATTTGTTATGTAATTATCCTGTGGGTCTAAAATATAGAAACCACAATTAAACAAAGCTTTTGTATTGTCGAAGTCTAGGCCTCTTATTAAAGCTTCATCTAGCAATGCTTCATATGCTTGATTAGCGTTTTGATAACTGTTTCTCATAATAATATTTATAATATTCGTAAATCTTCTCCCATATTAAACCTTTGATGTAATGATTAGGATCTTCATAGGTTTTACCATTGTTTTCAATAGTTATAGACCATTTAGCTTCTGTAATAGCTTTTGGCGCAATATATATTTTATTCTGTATACACCATCTATATGCTTTTAATTCATGCTTAGTAGCGTTATATGTACCCATGTTTACCTTTTTACCCCATGCCATTTATTCCCAAGGCATTTTATCATCTCCAATATTTATAGGTTCGTGTGGTAAAAAACAACCAGACTTAGGTTCCCATTTAAAATGTGCTTCAGCTCCGTTTTCACCGAGGTTTTGAAACTTTACTTTAAGCACCTTAGCTTTGACCGTTTTTTCTTCATAATCCCTATGCACCAATAAGCCATGATAACTAGCGTCATACCATTCACCACCGCCTTTGATATTATACATCGTAGGTTCCTCAATTTTTCCATCTTTATCTTTATACATTTTAGTTGGGTGAGCTACTACAAAAACTAATACATCAAACTTTTTAGCAAATGTTTCAATCTTAGTTAGATACTCCATTGTATACCTGTTAACGTCTTCTGTCTTACAGTCAACGTCTCTGACTTTATTAAACGGATCAATAACTAGGCATTTTATGCCTTTACGCTTAACTAGCTCAGCACCTTTTTTAAGTACTGATTCTAGAGTATAACGTTCCATATCAATGTGAAAGTAATTACTATTACAATGATCTGCTATTTGATTCCATTTTTCTCCACCAATATCTGCTTGAGTTGGCATACCTTGCCAAGTCTTACGCATTAATTTGTGAGCGTGGAGGTAAGTCGGTACATTTTCCGGACTAGCAAACGCCGTTTTCCAGCCATACTTTTGGTTATATCCAACAACCATTTGGTCGACAAAATCTGATTTGCCGCTAGACGGAATACCAGTAACAGTAATAAACTGACCAGTATAAGTCGAAAAGATGTCGTCAAAATTTTGAAGGCCAATTTGATATCCAGGTTTAAACCCGTTACGAACAAAGTCTGTGACTTCGTCTTCAATGTCCCTAAATGTCGTGACATTTTCAAGCGGTACCGGTCTCGCTCCGGTAATACGCTGTACCAGTTTTTCTGTTCCATATTTAATTAAGTATTCATTAGCGTCTTTACAATCATCAAACGATGCTAAATAACAAACCTCAGATCCTAGTCGTCTCACAAGCTCAGCTTGTAATGCTTGACCTGCTTCGTCTGTATCAACTGCTAATATTATTTTTTCTTTATCATCAAAATAATCTATACAGTTATCTAAATATTCTAAGTTGTTTGTATTTAACGTAGCTCCGTTTGGAACTGATATGGCGTTTGTAACACCAGCTTCATGTAAAGCTAGCACGTCCATTTCGCCTTCAACTATAACACAATACTCATAACCAATGATACTATCAATATTGTAGAATACTTTTTCAGCACCCTTATATAATTTAAAGTTCTTTCTTCCATCGCGGTATTTAATATTAATTAAATCACCACCCATAAAATAATTGAACTTTATCGTGTTCTCGGGTTTACCGGTTTGTGGCATATATTCAGAACCCTCACCGACCTTAAGATCGGTAAGAGTTGACTGAGATATACCTCTTGATTTAAACCATTCAACAACTTTACTGTCAGGTGGTTTGATGACCTCTTTTTTGGGTCTTTCATAAACCTTAACAGTTTCGCCTTTACGTTTATACGTATGCAATTGAAAAGTTGAATTACAGTTATGACAAGTACCGAGACCCCGTTCCCAATCATAAGACGCACATTTGGCCTTTTGATTTTTGGGTTTTCTATCAGCAGAGCAAAGAGGGCATACGCCCTGCTTTTTACCTGCTTCAAGCTTATGTTGATTGAATTCATCAATCAAAAATCCATTGATCTCTGTTGTCTGCATTTAATTTAATTAAAATGGTAAATCATCGGCTGGCTGAGCAACTGGTGCAGCCTGCTGAGGTTGGTCTTGTCTTGGAGCTGCGGCTACATTATCACCATTTGTCCATACTACTTGAACGTTACCTAAATAAGTTTTAGCTGTTTTAGCTTCACGTTCTTCTTTTGTTTGAGCTACAACAATAGGTCCTTGATTTCCAAACTGATCTGGTTCATCGTTAAGCGTAATTGTTATAGGTAAGTATTTACCTTTTTTACCATCGATAATTTTTGACTTATCAATGTTATTTAGATTAATACTTGCTTTAATAATACTTGCCATTATACGTATTGATTTAATTGATTAAACATCCTTTGCAACTGTTCTTTAGTTGCGCCGCTATTCCGTCTTAAGTTATCTACGGCTTTAACATGGTTTTGATTAGCATAGAAATTATCTACGTTAGTTTCTAGTCCTGTTACTGTACATACTTTGGTTCTTGGTGTTACGGTTTTTCTTCTTGCCATTGTTATAGTGTTTGATTAATAAAAAATTGTTGAGGATCAAAGTCCTCTGATTGATAAAATAATTTATACTGTTCTGCTGCTCTTTGTACTTTGTCTTTACCGCGTTCATAAAACTCAGGCGAGCAGTCAAATATGCCTAGTTGATGAGTTGTTTTGTCAATGACTATAAAAACAAATTCATAGCCAAATAACTTGCTGTAAATATAAGCTTGACTGTCGTAGTTGTACTTAGAAGCTGACCAACGGAATTTATTAAGATCTGCAGTAGTCTTTAGATCAATAATAAGCTTTTCGTCGTGATTAACAATATCAGCTTTACCTTTCCAGTTTAAACCTTCAAGCTCTGTAATACCTGGTTTTTCATAGTCTACATTTATACCACGTATCAAATCTTTGCAAACGTCGTTAGCTAAGACTTTATCAGTCATTAGATCAATTTGATCAACTTCGTGTTGTAGTAGACATAATTCACCGCCAGACATCTCCTTATATGCTTTAGTGTTTCTAGTACTAGCATCGATAATCTTATACTTTTTAAGCTTATCAGGTTCTAGTATAGCTGTGTGGAAATAACCACCAACTAAGAAAGCAGGGCGTGGTGCTTGCTGCTTTCCTAAAGCTAAAGGGTTTGTAAGTAATGTAGAAATATCAGAATTACTAAGGTATTGTTTTCCAAATTCACCATAATAATGTTCATCATTTTCTAACTTTTTTAATACGTCTTTCATTATAGAGTGTTTAACATCCCCTCTACTTCCGCAGAAAGATTGTATTTCTTTTTGATAGCTTCTAATTTACCACCTGCTATTATGTACTGAACCGCTTTTTCATATGCTGGATCTTTTTTTGAGGTTATGGTATTTTTAGTTTTAGCTTTTGGCGCTTTGCCGTGGTTGTTCGACGCATCTGAGTCTTGCGTGTCGTCTATTAGGAATAAATTACCTAATGCATACTTCTTACCATAGCTCGACGCAGATCCAAACTGTTGAGGCACTTGCATACCTTTTTGGTTTAGATCAACCCCTACAAGAGCTGATGCGCTTATTGATTCCTTACCGTCACTTATTGTTGCAGTAGATGCAATAATAGGTAGACCGTGAGCTTCAACTAGTTGCTCATCAATTGTTACTGATACTCCTAACTCTAATAGAAAGGGTTTTGTTGCTTCGAGAATGTCTTCGGCTGATCTGAAGTAGTATTTGCCGAATGAGTTAAACCTACTTTTTTTCGATTTAAACTTTGTCTGGACAGTAGCCAGTTTTTCGTTTATGGTCATATGGTTTATTGTTTTGGTATATTAATATAATTACACATTGTTTTATAGTTTTACATTTTAACTTACACAAAGTCAAGCACTTGCGAGTGGTCAACGTTGTCTATTAATTTATCTACAGCTTGTTTTTTAAGCTCTGAAACACGTACATAAGAGCTAACGCCTTTTATATTTAGTTTTTCTGCTATTTGCTTAGCTGAGTGCTTTTCGCAGTCAAGACCATAAGACAGTCGCAATACTTCGTATTCATTTTTGTCAAGATGTTTTTCCATCAAGCTTTTTAAATAAACATTAAGTATTTGTATGTTATAAGGCTCTGACTTGTCTGCTATTTGATACATCATATTTTCTTCATCGTCGTCTGTTACTTGAGCATCAATACTTAAAAACATACTGTTGAAAAACATAGCAACCATCTTTTTGTCTTTAGGGTTTTTGCGTATTTCATTTAGCTTATGCTCTGGTATACGCATACCACCTCTAGCCATGTCTACGCGTCTTCTAATGTGTCCTTTAATTCGTTTTGCAAAGAACGACTTTAACGTTTTTTCTATGTCTTCTGAGTCAATTAATTTTTCCCAGTCTAGTTTGTCTACGGCTTTTATTAAAGCTTCAGATCCTATCTGTATAAGATCGTTTATACTAAGTACACCCGATGCTTGCTGTGTTGTTGAAAACTTACGTGCTAAATTTTCTACAAGAGGTAAAAACTTAACAATAAGTTCGTCTCTCTTGTAATAGTCGTAAAACTTTTCAGGAGGCATAGACTTTTTAAGATCTTCTTTATATCTTATATAATTTTGTACATTATACTTTTTCATATTGTTCTATTTTATCGTAAGCTTGTGACATTAGCTCGTTATTAGCATAGTATATATTACCTATACTTGCCATCCATTCGTTAAATTCTTTGCTCATAATTGTTGATTTAAATAATCTTTTTCTTTTTTAAGATCTTTATGCATATTTCTATGTATTGTTCTAGCCGAACAGTTTAGTAATTTTGCTATTCGACCTATTGTTATTTTCTTACCAAAATCGTTTAGATCAAGCATGCATTGATAAATTGCTTCATCATCTACACGCTTAGATCTACCGATTAATGTACCTACAATACTCATCTTCTGTTCAGGTGTTAATCCGCTATAGTCTTTAAATATAACTTTACGTTTTTTATTCTTTGGTGGTTCACCGCCGGTTTCAAATACTTCGTCTATCATTGATTGTAGCCTTTTATCACTAATAAAAAATGTTACAAAGCCATTTTCTTTATCAGCTATAAACTCATATACATCAGTAGGTAACAAACCTTCAGGTCTGTCTTGATTAAGAAAATACAAAACATAAAAATGCCACTTTAAAGATTTGTACGTTGTAATCTTAGCCTTGCTATTAAACAAGTGATAACACTCGTGCGTACCATCTTCATAGTATTTATAATGCTTGGTTTCTATAGTTGGCATATCGTTAATAGGATCTCTCCTATATATAACATGCCTATCTATTAACCATTTTATGTTTCTGTTTTGTGACATTAGCCTATTACTTATTTATTATTAAGGGCTGTTGTCACAGTCCCGTGAGGTTTTAAGGTACATATAATTATGCGGTTTTTTAAAAATTCATTATTATGAATTTGTTTTTTTAGGTTTTCTAGTTTTTGATTGCTGTTTAATTTTATCTCTAAGTCCATTGTAGTTTGTCTTTATAAGATGGTCGTATAATTTTTTGCTCATTTTTATTTGCTACTTTAAATTTATCTTGTTCATAATAATTCCAATAAGCTGATAAGCTATCGCCATCAACTTTATATTCATCTGGCATACACTGCGGAGGTTCTGTAAAACCAATGTCAGGCATACCTACAGGAGCAAATGCTAAAGCATCTCTGCATTTTTCAATACTAAGATGATACTTACCGTATCGTTTAGTATATACTTTGCCGATACCTAGCATGTGCTCGTATAGCCAATAGTAATTAGACTTACTAGTTCTAGCCCAGATCGTGGACGGATGGTTTAAATGCGCTTTTTTATAAGGTACATTATCACCATTACCGTATACGTGATGAGCTGTACAAAGCATTTGCGCTGATTCTAAGATCATTTTAACTTTATGCTTATCATAAAAGTATGTTGCAGCTTTGTATGGGTCTCTGTGTAGGTAAAATATGTTCATTCGTATAGTTTATCTAATAATATTCCTACTACTTCGTCTGATATCATATTCTCATGATATAATTTCCATATTAATTTACTCATAATCCTGATTTTTGTAAAAAGTAATTATATACTTCTGGTATATGCTTTTTGTAATAAGGTTGCTCTGATGCAACCCATTTTTTAAGCTCTGCCTTAGATTTAAATCCAGCGTTGTGATCCCAGAAACCATCAGATCTTTGTATTGTATTAAAAGTTGGCTCTATGTCATCAATAAAGTCACCGACTGTCCAACCTTCCCATATATGTTTATCTCTATTCATAATTTCTAAGTGTTTTAAATAGCGGGTGTCTGTAAGAACCTGCTTGTGTTCGTTGAAAATAAGTAAAGGTAGCACGCTGACCAATATAGTCATGAATGTTAAGTAACATATTTTCCAAATCCTTGTAGGTATAGCCTTTGCCCGGTGGACAACCGAACTGTATACCTTCGTCATCTGTCATCAGAAACTTGCCAAGCGTGCCTTGTCGCTTACCTTTACCTTCTTCATATCCTGTGATCGTAGCTTCCGTATCGTGGAAGTCTTTAAACTTTTGTAAGTTGTATGATCGTTTTTGCTCATACAAACCGTTTGTACGTAGTATAGAACCTTCATAGCCTTTAGCTAAGTGTACATCATGAAGCATTTTAGCTTCACCTATACTATCAACTGTAGTATTAGCGATCAATGTCATGGTTTCGTATAT
>Ga0208134_1000064_pt1 | contig 55467 bp, 73 predicted proteins | sample VirMetDEL_Mar_31_FD_184515 | JGI IMG/M metagenome (GOLD analysis project Ga0208134, IMG submission 184515) | Aqueous microbial communities from the Delaware River and Bay under freshwater to marine salinity gradient to study organic matter... | ecosystem: Environmental > Aquatic > Marine >...
TGGTGCTCAGGTAACACAGGCAGGAGGCCAAGTAGGCAGTGGGGTTTTAGAGCAAGAATTTATAGCTGATACTGCTACAGGTACAGGTGTTAATACTGGTGTAGAAACTGGTGTAGAAACTGGTGTAGAAACTGGTGTAGAAACTGGTGTAGAAACTGGCGTAACTGAAATTATTCCTGAAGTAGTTCAACCTAAAACATTTATAGACGGTTTGAAGTCTGCCTTTACTCCAGGAGATGATTATGGGTTTGGAGATTTTTGGTCAGAGTTTTTAAGTCCAGGACGTGAAAGCATATCAGCAGCAGCTCAAGAAGGTTATAAAACTGATTTAGCTAATTTCAAACAAATGTATCCTGGAGCAGACGCAGGTCAATATACAACCTTCATAAATAGTCTTGATGCTAAATACGCTCCTGGAATATTCGACAAATTTGGTGCTGCTGTTGGCACTGGTTTAGTAGGGGGTTTAGCGAGTGATACTATACTAGGCACAAATATTATTACTCCACCAGAAGAAGAAGTTTATGATTTAGCAGGAGCTCAAAACGCAGGAGCTGATTTGTTAGCTGCTGATCCACAAACATATGGCATTGACGATAGTTATTTAGGTGGTAATCCTTATTACGAAACGGTCACAAATATGCCTGTTACAACAGCAGTTAATCCTGGATTTACATCCCCTGTTGCTCCAGAAGTTGCTCCTGTAGAAACAGGAATACAAACAGTAGCAACAGATATTCCTGGAGCAGTGGTTGCTAACCCTAATGCTTCTAATCAGTATGCAGGAATGTTAAGTGGCGATTATTTCTCACAAACACCATATAGCAATATTAATTATTTCCAACCCCCTGTTCCTAGTCCAAATGTTGGTATAAACCCACCACCTATATATAGCTTTGCTTCTGGTGGAGAAATCATGGGTCCTGGAACACCGACCAGTGATTCAGTACCTGCAATGTTAAGTGACGGTGAATTTGTTATGAATGCTCGTGCTGTAAGAGGAGCAGGAGGTGGCGACCGCCAACAAGGTGCTAAACGAATGTACGAGATGATGCGTTCTTTCGAGAGGACTGCATAATATGACCACAACCACAAACATTGTCCAACAACAAGAATCTCCCGCTATTGAGGCATACAAATTAGGCTTAATGGGTACAGCCCAAGAGCTTATTGAAAAGCCAGTAACACTTCCTTCACCTACGGCTGTTGGTGCAGACCCAATGACGCAACAAGCCCAACAACTTGCGACGCAAGGTGTAGGGACGTTTCAACCATTCATAACTTCAGGTAGCCAGTTTGTTACAGATGCAGGGGTACAAGCCCAACTTGCAAATCAGATAGCAGCAGGGATCCCACAAAATTACGTTCCTGCTCAACAAGAAGCTATGCAAGGAACAGCTCTTGGAGCTCAAATGGGGCAACAAGCAGCAGCAGGAGGAATGCAAGCTATACAAGATCAATTAGCTGCAAGCAATCCTTATCTTACAAGTTCAGTGGGCAATGTAAACCAAGCAGCGATAGATGCACAAAATCAAGCTTTATACGCACAAGGCATGATAGGACAAGCAGGTCAGTTTGGAATGGACTCTGCTGCACTTGGTCAAGCAGGTTTACTAGGTACAGCAGCTCAATACGACCCTGCTTCCGCACAAGCATTTATGAATCCTTACGAAACTCAAGTTGTTGATCAAGCATTAGCAGATATACAAAGAGCAGGTAATATTCAAGGTCAAGCAGATGCAGCTCGAGCAGTTGGTGCAGGAGCATTTGGTGGTTCTCGTTCAGGAATTGTAGATTCTGAGCGTGGCAGAAATATACTAGAGCAACAAGCTAAAACAGCAGCAGGTTTACGAGCTCAAGGTTATGGGCAAGCAATACAACAATCCATGGGTGCTCAAGAATCAGCGTTACAAAGGCAGCAACGAGCAGCAGGTTTGCTAGGTCAATTAGGTCAAGCAGGAGCAGGAACTGGTTTGCAAGCAGGACAAGCTACAGGTCAATTAGGACAACAGGCTTCACAACAAGCATTACAAGCAGGACAAATAGGTGGTCAATTAGGGGCTCAATATGGACAAATGGGGCTTGCAGGACAAGAAACTGCTGCTAAATTAGGACTTATGGGTGCTGATATGACTGGTCAGGCAGCAGGTCAATTGGGACAACTTGCTTTACAAAGAGCTCAATTAGGTCAGCAAGCAGTGGGGCAAGCACAAGATAGTGCGAAAACATTGGCTATGCTAGGACAAACATCAGCAGGGTTAGGTCAACTAGGTCAACAAATGCAAATGACAGATGTAGATGCTCTTGCTAAACTAGGAGCTCAACAACAAGTTCTTGACCAAGGAGCAGCTGACCAACAACAACAATTTGAATTACAACAAATTTATCAACCTTATCAAAAACTTGGTTTTTACAGTGATATTTTACAAGGAGCACCATCTACCTCTATGTCCGTTTCTCAAAACACAGCCCCCAAAGCTTCTATGTTAAATCAGATAGTTGGTGCAGGAATCGGTGGGTTAGGCATAGCAAACGCAGCTCAAAACGTAGGGATAATATAATGGCAGAATTCGCACAGCGACCTATGGTTGCTCAGGGTATGCCTCCCTCTGCACCCAATGCAGTAGGGACAGGTATTACTTCTGGGTTAGTACCAGAAAACAACGACCCAATAATTCAACAGGGGATGGAACAATTTACATCTGCTGTTGATGGTTTGTACACTAAGTTAGATCAATCAGAAAGTATAGAGGATGTTATAAACTCTGTAAGGGGTGATGAACAACCTATGAAAGCTAGGGTAGATGAACTAGCAGAGTTAGTTGGTGAAAAAGATGCCAAGAAAACTCCTGAATCAGTGTTAGCGGTTATGCAACCATACTTTCAAATTCTTGAAATGGTGCAATCCCAAGCGAGCGACGCAGCTCCAGGAGGAATCGCAGATGCTCCAATGGCAGGAGGTCGGCAGTCCACTGTAAATTTTAATAACGCCTCTCCAATCCAAGCTCCAGGATCGGATGAGGCGTCAATGCGTATAGCTATGGGAGAAACACCAGTTAATTTTGCACATGGCGGTTATCATGATCCCGTTACAGGACTGCCATCTACAAGACCTACAACATTTAATAGCCCCCAAATGGTCCCAAATCCTTTTGGTAAAACAAACTACGCTACTAATTTGCCTGATTATGCAAAAATGGATTTCGGTAATATTGAAGCAGGAACTAATCGGTTTATGGATATTTTGACCCCATATGCTAAGTCGGGGCAAACAGATCCTTCAAAACTGATAAGTACACGTGAAGGTTTATTAGAACAGTATTTAAAAGACCCCAGAAGCAAAGAAGAAATACTTGCAGAACAACAAGGGTTTTTCGGTGATCAAGATCAAAAAGATTTAGAAACACAAAGCTCTTTAGCATTAGCTAAATTTGGAGCTCAGGTTGCTCAAACTCCAGGATCTTTGTTACAGGCTTTAACAAAACCTGTACCTGAGTTTGCTACTGATTTAAGTAAGGTTGCTGCTCAAAAAGCAGCTTTAGATCGCAAAGCAAAAGAGTTTGCATATGATACAGAGCAAACGGAAAAGGCACAGTTAGAAGGTCAGAAGTTGTCGATAGCTATGAGCTCTATAGAAGAAGCAGCTAGAAATGAAAGTGATTTAAATAAACTAATTTTTAATGCAAGAGCTGATTCTTTAAGTAAAGGAGTTGACTTAGAAAAAACAAACATAGGGATAATAAATGCTAAAATAACTCAAGCCTATTCGGCTAACAATCAATTTGCTACATTAGGTACAGAGACTTGGGGCAAAGTAGATGACGATGGTAATGTGACTGTTATTGGTGTGCGTAGAACCGATAAAGGTCCTCAGAAATTTGATAATGGTTCCTTTGAAGCCATCCCTGAAGGCTATTACCCTATGGATGGTGCGACTATTAGAGCTGCTAGTGCAGCAGGAAAAATAGATTATTCTACAGCTACCGCTAAAACTTTAATGATTCCTGATGCTAGTACAGAGTCAGGGTTAAGGGAAGTGGCAGGTATTTTCTATAATGGATTTTACATGGTTTCAAAAAGTGGGAACCAAGTAGGAGCAGATGGCAAACCCGATTTTGTCCCTGCTCCTAATGGCTTTATTGTAGGAACTAAAGACATCTTTTCAACTTCTACTGATACAGTGGGTAGAACTACGATTACATTTCAACGTGGTCCAAGAAAAGGTCAAACTATTATGACCAAATTGGTAAACCAAGGAGCAGATGTTTACGAAACTGAAACTGAAGTTGTAAACGGCAAGGTAGTAGAAAAAATAGACCCCCAAACAGGTCGACCTATTATTATAAAAAATCCTGACGGTACTCCAAAAATTGTTGTTCCTGCAGGAGCGTCTGTTTCAGTTAATCCTGCTTATAGGCAAGAAACTCCTGAGTATGAATATTTTGACAGCAACAACCAACCTCTTGATGGTCCTGAAGGAGCAGCTACTAGAAAGTATGTAAGAGGAAATCCTTTAGCTAAAAACCTAGGGAAAGTAGGGGTTAAACCTGCTTCGCTTACTCCTTCTGCTTACGGCTTAGAACAACGAAAAATTCTTTCATTAAACCAAGCTTTGAATGCAGCAGATGAAGTTATACAATCTGTATTTAGTTCTGTTGGTCCTATAAATAGTGTGAAATCTTTTGTAAGTAATGCTATTGGTGGTTGGACAGATCAAAATTTAGACAATGCGTTGTTGGATTATTCTAAAACTCAAAGTGGTAGTCAAAATCTTGAGATGTTTGGTAGATCTTTAGCACGAGCTCTTGCATTAAGTGACCGATATGCAGTTGCGGAACAAAAGCTAATACAAGAGTTAGCTGTTGAACCTGGAGGATTTTTTAAGTCTGCTAAAATGTCTGCTGTAAGATTAAAAGAACTTGTTCGCATACTGCAAAATGACTTAAACTACTCTACTGCTATTTTAAATGGAGAAGATTATGTCGAAACTCAATCTATGCCTGAGGGTACAAAAAACGATCCATTTATATACAGTGGCTATGGTCAGTTTGATTATTTGAAAATAGCAACAGCAAATGGAGCTAACTTTGACGGTAAGTTTATGATTATGACAAACGAAGAAGCAAAAAGAATTTTCCCACAAGACAGATCAATATGGGGAGCAGGTGGTCCTGTTGAATTAAAAATTGGTGACCAAATAAAGTTTAACTAAAGGAAAGCACATGGCAGACCCACTAATATTAAGTGCTCCTACAATAGATGAAATAGAGAGCACAGCACCTAATCTTCAATTTTTAGATCCTCGCAAAGATGATCAGAAAGGTCCTGATGCGATAGTACCTCAAGCAGAGGTTACTGCTCAAGTAGAGTTGCAACCTTCTAGACTGACACGTTTAGGTATCGATCCTAAAACAGGAGAAAAAAGAGATTTACAGGAAATATATGATGAGCAATACGGTGGTTCTACCATAGCAGGAGAAGTTGCTATTGCTGCTAATGAATTTATAGATAATAGTATTGGGGGTCTTGCACGAGGAGCTAACGATTTTATATTAGGGATTCCTAATTTTGCATTAAACCAAATTGATAACGCATTGACCGCAGCAGGAATTGTAGAAGAAAATACGATCGATAGAGATTTTTTGCTTAGAGCCATAAACTCAAATGATTTTGAAGCACAGAAAACAATTATTCCTTATTTGTTAGCGTATGGTGCAGGGGAAAGAATAGGTTCTACAGATAAAGATAGCATTGTTGAACGATACGGTCGATCAGCAGGAGAAAACATATCTATGGCTGTTCCTTTTATAGCTTTGCAAATGAAACTTGCTCAATTAACTAATCTTACAGGAAGTGCAGTTTATCAAGCAACTCGAGGTCCTATCAAATCTATATCAGACAAAGTAGCTCCTTATTTAGATCGCATAGCAGCTCCTTTTAGAACAGCTCCTGGAGCTGCCACAGCGGTAGAAGTAGCAGGAGCAGGTTTAGCAGGGGTAGGTATGCAAGCCGAAGAAGATATATTCGGCACAAATACTGGTATCGGTGGGTTGGCTGCTGTTGGTGCTCCTTTTTACTTAGCGACTAAAATGACTCCTCAACTCAAGACTGCTTTTACTTGGCTCGGTAAACCTGCAATGACAATGGCAGATGATGCTCTTTTAAAATCAGGAGTTGTAAGTCCTGGAGGAGGCAAAGCTCAAAGCCAGTTAGAAAATCAAATAGCTATTGCCAAAGGAACAAATGAAGGAGCTGCGAATTGGCAAAGAGCTCAAGAAATAGAAACAAAGCTAGGACCTTTTGCTCCTGACGATAGTCCTATAGTTCTTACTCCAGGAGAAAAAACATTAGACGCTCCCTTTTTAGCTACCCAAGCACGTTTAGAAGGAAAAGGAGATGCGGAGTTTACACGCAAAAACCTAAGTCGTAAATTTAATGTGTTAGAAAGTATTGCAAATTTTAAAAATTATTTGATAAAGGGCAAAGGCGACCCTACTTTAGATTCACCTTTATACATTTATGATGAGGCTACAAACTCTTACACTTCTACAGTAGGTAAGTTAGATGCTGAAAAAGGTGATTTAGCTTTTCAATTAGATACTTTAAGCCATCAAACTGATGGGGCTTTTCCTCTTATGACAGACAAAGCAGCAACAGGGGAACAAGTTCGTCAAAGTCTTATTGCAGCTAAAGACGCAGCTAAAAATTCTGCAGAACAACTCGCTACAAAATTAAAAATAAATCAAGCTGATCAGTTAGCAAGTAATGATGCCTTAGTCGCAGCACAAGAAAGTTTGAAAAAACAAGTTCTGACACGCCAAGGAGACGAAGCATTATCTTTTAAAGGTTTGCACCCTATAGTTAAAGATTTCTTAAATACAAAATTAAAACGTGTGTCTTTTCAAGATTGGAAAAGTTTTTCTAGCCAAACAAGTGATGCTCTTGGCAAAGCTGTAGCAAATAACAAAAGCGAAGATATAAGAACTCTAGCTATACTAAAGAAAACTTTAGATAACATGGGTACTACTTACGGTAGAACTTCAGAGAAGTTTCAACAATTTCAAACAGTTTGGAGAGAAACGGTTATTGAACCATTTTCCAATAGTTTCGTAAGCAAAGTAATAGATGGTCCTGGAGGTAAACGAGGTTATACGTTAGCTCCTGAAAAAGTTGCCAAAGCTTTTTTAAGTGATTCTAATGCAGCTAAAACATACATGAGTCTTTTTGCAGATGATCCAGATAAAATGAGGTTTATGAAGAACGCTGTTTTAGATGCAGTTCGCAAAGCAGGGATAGGACCGAAAGGTTTAAATGCAGATAAAATAAATACCCACCTCAATACAAACAGGGATGTATATACAGAGCTCGGTTTATTTGATGACCTTAGTAACTCTAACAAATTAGTAAGTGATGTGTTAGCTAGACAAGCTGAGTTAGCTACTAGAACAAAACTTGTTAATTCTAACTTGCTGTTTAAATCTATTGCAAAGTCTATGAACAACAGCAACCCACAATCATTGTTTGACGATGCAATAAAAAACCCTACTATTATGAAAGAGCTAAAACAGATAGCAGCTAAAGGGTCTGACAGTTTATCGCCAGAAGAATCTTTGTATGTTTTTCGGGCTGCAATAACAGATAGGTTGTTTAAAAATTACAGTGGAACTGATGTTCTTGCTAATCCTAAAGCTTTCAAACAAATGATTGTAGATAACGAAGTTGCGTTAAACCAAGCTTTTGATAAAAAACACTTAGACAATATTTATCTTGTAGCGGATGCAGCAGAAAGAATAATGGCGACAGGTCTACCTAAAGGAGCAGGTACAACTACTGACGATATTATCACTGCTTTATCTGCTAAAATGGGAACCTCTCCTGCAGGAATCTCTAACCGTTTCATTGCTGTGCAAGAAGGAAGGTTAGGACCAAGAGCTGCTATAGGATATATTGCTTCAAGGTTTTTAAGGCAACAAAGTAGTGCCAGAACAGAAATGTTATTTAAAGAAATGATGTTTAATCCTCAAGTTGCAAATGATTTAACTGTGATAGGACCTAAAAACCTTAGTATATCAGAGCCTGTGCGTCTTAGGATGAACACTTATCTGTTTAACGTAGGAGTAGAAGCGTTAGGAGGTCGACCAGATGTTGACCCAGATACTACAAGGGAAATTATTTTTGAAGCCCCAATAGGTAATCAAGGTTCTGTTTCACCTAATATTTTACCGCCTGTTAATACTAATCAGTTTGCTGCTGCTCCAGTGAATAATGCTCCACCTCCTGCTCCTGTAGCAAGTAAGCAACAAACAAATACTCAAACAGCCTCAGCTAGTGATCTTTTCCCTTTCGATCCAACGCTTGCTGCTATAGAAAAAAGACAAAACGCTAAACAAGGCATAATGTCTGTTACCTAATTGATATTAATAAAAACATGAATAAATTATCAAAAGAAAGCATTGTTAGAACATGGATCTACCCAAGATAAACATAGCTGTAGCTGCTTCAGCAGTGGTTGCGATTGTGTCTACTGTGGGCGGTGGTATATGGTATGCTTCTTCGCAAGCTTCAGTAATAGAAAGCTTAACAGAACAAGTTGAAGTTTTAACAATAGAAAATAATGCAACTGACCGTACAAACCTAATTCGCGATGTAGAACAAAACAGAGAAAAACTTGATGAAGTAGCCCATATACTTGCAGAAATTTATGAGGATATGGAAGAAGCAGATAACGAAATTTGGGATGAAACTGAAATGATTTGGGAAGATGTAGGTGGCATGGCTTCTCATATGATGGAAATAATTAGAGTTCAAGCTCGCATTAAAACTTTAGAAAGTACAATGGAGTATCTTACAGGCAGTTCAAGATCCCCTCTTCATCCTGACGCAAGGTAGTAATACCCAATGATAGATCCCGCAAGTGCAATCGCAGCCTGTACTCTTGCTTTTAAGGGCATAAAGAAAGCCGTTTCTATAGGCAAAGATATCAGTGACATGGGAAGGGATCTTTCTAATTTTGGTAAAGCTGTTTCTGATTTAAATTATCTTGGTAATAAAGCTAATAACCCACCTTTATGGAAAAAAGTAAAACCTGGATTTGATACTTCTGCGGTAGAAATTTGGGCAGCTCAACAAAAAGCTAAAGAGATGCGAGAAGAGTTACGTGATTATATTAGTCTTTACTATGGACCAAGTGCTTGGAAAGCTATCGTTAACATTGAAGTAGAACAAAGACGTTTACAAAAAGAAGCGGTATACAAAAGACAAGAAAAAATAGATCACCTCATAAATTGGGGTGTTGGGATTGGAATTGTTTTAATTGGCTTGGTTATATTTGGAGCAGTGATATACTTTATAGGCAAAGGTAGGGGTCAGTGGTAATGGTTTATGTTTTAGTGTTCTTGCATTTTATTAATACAGACCATTTAAAATATTATCAAATTGATACATATTCAGACAAACAAGAATGTTTAGCTCAAGCGGAAAAGGCAAAAATACTGGTAACACACAACTCAATGAAAGTAACGTGTTTAGAAATTACAACCAGTAATTAAATTATCCAGTCTTTGTAACCTTCAGCTAATACTTGTGAGCTAATGTCTATCTTATTACGCAACGCCCTAAGTATTTTTTCATCGCTTGTGTTGTCTGCAACAATATCAATATAGGTAACTTTATTAACTTGTCCTATACGGTGAGCTCTATCTTCACTTTGCAATCTTACTTCTAAATCGTATCCATTGCTGTAATAGATCACTGTTTTTGCTTCTGTCAGAGTCAGCCCATAGCCACCTGTGCGTGGTTGCCCAACAAAGAACCTCAGAGGATCGTCTTTATCTTGAAATCTTTCAACAATTAACTGCCTTTCTTCTCCTGGAGTTCCACCATAAAATAATTCTACAGATTCAGGACCATACTGCTTGGCAAGAGCTTCACCTATAATTTCAAGATCATGGGTAAAGTTCCCCCATATAATTGCCTTACCATCTGTTTCTTCCAACAAAGACATAAGCTCAGTTAGCTTGTTGCTTGGAACTTTGATCATTCGCCCATCTTCTAACTTTGCAAAACCAGAGCAAACTTGCTGCAACCTTAACAGTTGAGTTAGTATAGTAGAGGCAGAAATCATACCTTCACCTTCAATGATTGCGAGGGCGTTGCGTTTTAATTGGTCGTACAATTTACGTTGCTCGGGTGTTAGCTCTACTAATCGTTTGGTATATACTTTGTCAGGTAAATCTAAACAGTCTTCTTTGCGTACCCTAAAGCTGAAGTCTTCTATTAGTTCGTTTAGCTCACTTAGGTTTTGGTATCCTACAATCTGGTTAAATGAGTGAGCTCCCATATTTTTCCGCACCATTTTAGCATAGCGGTTTTGGAATGTCCAGAAAGATGTATGCCCTAATACATTGTTTTTCAAGAAGTCACATTGTGTGAACAAATCAAGTGGCGACTTAGTCACAGGCGATCCTGTAAGTATTCTACGATAAGGAGCATTTTTACCAAGTTTAATTATACTCTTTGTACGATTTGCTGTTCGTGATTTTATGGTAGTGCTTTCATCTACAGCAAGCATTGCCCTATGGCACAGTAGAAATTTATCAGCAACCTCAACCCCACGTTTACTTGACAATGCCTCTACATTCATAAGGAATATTTGTAGGTCATCCGTTTGTTTATTCAACGTGTTTAATTCTTCTTGTTTCTTTTTTGTTTTTTCTGGCGACCATGTAACAATGTTCGCTTTTACATGATCTGGCAAATGTGTGGGTAGTTCTTTGCGTTCCCAGTTTCTATACACACCTTTTGGTGCAATGATCAACGCAGAATCTATTTCACCTTTATCGTACAACATAGCAATGTTATCTATAAGAACTTTAGATTTACCTGTACCCATATCCATAAAAAGAGCATAATACTCTTTAGTCCAAGATTTTTCTAAAGCTTCGAGTTGGTGCTCGTATGGCTTGAATTTAAACTTGTATCGCATTCGCCCTCTTTCTATTGGGTACAACAATTCTATTACACAGCTATATAATAGACAACTGCTATTTTATCTGGTTTGCTATATAGAGGTAAAAGACCGATAGGATTGTTTTAAGTTTTTAACATTTATAAATATACGATATACAATATCTTCAACTTTCGTGGTCGCGCGACTAAATCGGACTTTATTTTATTGGTCATTGCTTTGTTTTTAGTGCCTATTAGTAAAAGTTAAAACCCCTACAAGATAGTGGAGATAGTAAAGGATAACTTACTGCTTTTATTTTTACGCTATACCAAGTAAAGTTAAATATACCCATGTGGAGAAAGACATGACAGTTTATATTACACAAGAAATGCGAGGTCGTGACATTACAGATGCCACTAGCTTCGGCGATGTTGAAATACTTGTTCCTGCAGGAGAGCAAGCAAGTTATTCTACACAACCTATTATGAGACAAATTAACAGAAAGCTAAGTAAGTTTTCTGATGATGACTACCTTATTTTAGCAGGAGACCCTGTTGTTATTGCTTTATGTGCTTGCCTTGCAGCAAGAACTAACAGGGGCAAATTCAAAATGTTAAAGTGGGATAGGCAAGAAGGAAAGTATTTTCCTTTAACCGCAGACCTAAATTACAGACCAGGAGGTGACAAATGAGTAGCGACTTTGAATCTGTTGCAGAACAGTTCAGTGCAATAAATGAAGATGGTATGAGCAGAGTAAGTAAACTTGCTCGTTTGCAATTAACACTAGAAGAGCGTGTGAAAGCATTAGAAGAAGATGTTAAGGAAGCTAAAAGAAGCTTAAAGGAAGTAGCAGAGGAACAATTACCTGCTGCGATGGCTGAATATAACATGACTAAAATTGGCTTAGAAGATGGTTCAGAAATTAAAATTAATAAATTTTACAGTGCTTCTATACCGAAAGATAAAGCAGACTTATCGTTTGCATGGTTATTGGAAAACGGTTTCGGTGACTTAATAAAGAACCAAGTAGCTACAAACTTTGTTCGTGGACAAGAAACACAAGCAAACGAGTTTGCAGAGGAATTGACAGAAAGAGGTATGCCTGTCAATAGCAGAAAATGGGTAGAACCTATGTCATTGAAGGCTTGGTACAAAGAGTCTACTGAAAACGGTATTTCTATACCAGACGAACTGTTCGGTGGTTACATCGGAGAGAAAGCAAAAATAACTACTCCAAAGAAAGGGTAAAATATGTCAGATACTAAAGAAGTGGCGAAAGCCAAGAGCTCAGAAGTTGCCTCATACGAAGGCATGGAGCAATACAGTGGTACAGGATTTGGTGAGGTAGGTTCAGAAGACCTTTCAATACCGTTCCTAAGAATTCTTGCACAGCTTTCGCCACAAGTTAACAAGCAAGATGGTGCTTATGTTGCAGGAGCAGAAGCAGGTATGATGTTCAATACTGTATTGAACGAAGTGTACGATGGTGACCAAGGTATTCAAGTTGTGCCATGCCATTACAACAGACGTTTTGTTGAATGGAAACAACGTGAAGCAGGTGGTGGATATGTTGGTTCATACCTACCAGATGACCCTATTAAGGATACAACCACCCAGAACGAAAGAGGGCAAGATGTATTGCCAAATGGCAATCTGCTAACTAACACATCGCAGTTTTTTGTATTGATGTTACACCCTACATTCGGTGCTCAGCGTGTGCTTATGACCATGTCGTCTACACAACTTAAGAAGGGTAGGAAGTGGTTGACACAGGCACAATCTATGACAGCTAAAGGTAAAAACGGTATTTATGTTTTGCCTCTTATGTCACAGGTGTACACTGTAAAAACCACACCAGAAAAGAACGATAAAGGTAACTGGTTTGGTTGGGATATTAGCCGTGAACGTGGGCTAAATCTTTCTGTTCCTGCTGATAAAGACATATTTGAGTCAGCGGTTGGATTTGCTAAATCTGTAGAAGCAGGTGAGGTAAAGGTAAAAGATGAAGAACCAAAAGATGTAACTCCTAATGAAAAAGATGACGAAATACCATTTTAAAAAGTCATAAACGGAACAGCTATGGGGAGTCATGACCCTATACTGCGTAGACTGCCCTTTGTTCGTGACTATATCCGTAAAATATAACAACGGATAGGGGGTAGTCTACACTAATTAGGAGGTAGCCATGTCACTTGCACAAGATTTTTACGATTTATTTAAAGGCAGCGATATTGCTCACGGCACATATGTTGTAAAGAGTAATAGAGAAACAGACGGAAAGAAACAAGGCACAGCAAAAGTTATTCGTGAACCCACTACAGTAGCTATGTGGGAAGAACACTTAAAAGGATCTACTCGTGGTCTGGGCATTATACCAATTAAAAGTGATAATACTTGCCATTGGGGTGCGATTGATATTGACGAGTATAGCGTTAGCCATAAAGATTTAATCACCACATTAACCAAGAATAAAATCCCTGCTGTAGTAGGCAGAACTAAAAGTGGTGGAGCTCATGTATGGATATTTTTAAGTGAGCCTGTAGAAGCTGAAGAAATGCAACGCAGACTAACGGAGTTAAGTGCTGCTCTTGGTTTTGCAGGAAGTGAAATATTCCCCAAACAAACAACAATCTTGCTAGATAGGGGTGATACAGGCAACTTTCTTAATATGCCCTACTTTAGTGGAGCTAAATCTACTCGGTATGCGTTTGACCAAAATGCAGAAACATTAACGCCAGAAGAATTTATAGAATACTGTAAAGATTATATTGTAACCCCAAATCAATTTCGTAAACTTAACATGGGCTTTGGCACAAAAGAAGGAATTCTAGAAGAAGGACCACCTTGTTTACAGCACTTGTGTAGTAAAGGATTTGGCGAAGGTTCACGAAACAATGCTCTATTTAATCTTGGCGTGTATGCCAGAATGTTTGATGAAGATAATTGGGAGCAGTTAGTACAACGCTACAATGTAGATTACCTCAGCCCACCGCTAAGTCATGGTGAAGTAGGCAATACAATCAGGCAGTTAAAAAAGAAAGATTACTTCTATAAATGTGAAGACCAACCTATAAAACCTTTTTGTGATAAAGAGTTATGTAAAACAAGGAAGTATGGTGTAGGACCAAGTGGCATAGGCAACGATATGTCTAGCCTTACTAAAATTGATGGTGACCCCCCTATCTGGATTCTTAATGTAGATGGCGAACGGCTAGAGCTTAGTACCAATGGTTTAACTAGTCAGGCACAGTTTCAAAAAGAGTGTGTATCGCAAATAAATAAATTCCCTGTTATGGTTAATCAACGTTCATGGCAGACACGCATACAACTGTTGTTAGATAACTTGACTATTGTGGAAGTACCACCTGATGCTACGTTCAAAGGTGAGTTTGAAGACTTACTTCATGCTTTCGCTGCGGAAAGAGCTAAAGGTGAAGAGCGTGAAGATATTCTGCAAGGTGTTGCGGTCTGGGCAGAAACGAGGGTATACTTTCAAATAAAAGATTTAAAGAAACATTTATCTGTAAACGATTTTAATCACTATACTTCTAACAAAATAACTTTAAGGTTACAGGATCTACAAGCAGAAAAAATGTTTTGGAGAGTAAGGGGGAAAGGTATTCATGTTTGGTCACTGCCACAAAACTATTTTGAAACAGATGATTCAGAAATGCCATTACCTCAGTTACCTGTTGAAAACGACATAATCTAATGAAGATTGTACTGGGACCTCCAGGAACAGGCAAGACAACTAAACTTCTTAACTTAGTTGAACAATACCTTGCCTCTGGTGTACCGCCAGACCGTATAGGGTACTTTGCTTTTACAAGAAGAGCAGCACAGGAAGCTATAGAAAGAGCTTGTACTAAATTTAGTATATCTAAAAAAGAGTTACCTTACTTTAGAACCTTGCATAGTCTAGCCTTTTTGCAAGCAGGTTTGACCCATTCGCAGGTGATTACACCAGACAAGTACCAAGAAATAGCTGATTGGTTAAAGATAGGAAAGTTTTACGGTGGGGGCAATGTAGAACAAGGACCATACAAAGACTTTGGGTATGGCGACAAGTTTCTTGAAATTATTAATATTGCTCGTATACTACGCCAACCGTTACGCAAGATATACAATGATAGCATCGTACCTTTGAAAACAGATTGGGCTAGAGTTGATTATGTAAACAGAGGCATAGAGCATTGGAAAAGTTCTTATGGGTTATATGATTACACAGGAATGTTGGAGGCTTTTGTAGAGCGTGACCTTTGCCCTAAATTAGAAGTAGTGTTTATAGACGAAGCCCAAGACCTGTCCCCTTTGCAGTGGGAAATGGTAAGACAGTTAGAACAAAAAAGCAAGATATGTTATGTAGCAGGTGATGATGACCAAGCTATTTATCGTTGGGCAGGAGCAGATGTAGATCACTTTGTAAACCTAGAAGGCGAAGTGACTTTGTTAAATAAGAGTTATCGTATTCCTTCTTCGCACCACACACTTAGCCATAATGTGATAAAGACAATAGTAGGGCGTAGGGAAAAACAGTTTCAACCAAGGCAAGAAGACGGTAATATTACTTGGCATCGCCACTCTGAAGAGGTGGGTTTATCAGAAGGTGACTGGCTGTTATTAAGCAGAACCACCCGAGGAGCTCAACAAATAGAGGAAGAAGTAAGAAGGCGAGGACATTTGTACATCTACAACGGTTCTAAAAGTATTGATAGTAAAGTGTTAGAAGCGGTCAGGTTATGGGAATATTTACGAGAAGGTAACAAGCTCAGCAAAGAACAAGTCTTACTTGTGTATAAGCACATGATGTTAAACAGTCAAGTAAAGTATGGCTGCAAAACAATGCCTGATGGGGAGGAAGGTTCTTTCTACAGTTTGCAAGAGTTACAAAACAATCACGGTTTGTTGCACAACCATCCATGGGATATTGGGTTAGGCAAAATAAATGAACGAGATAAAACTTACATAAAGGCTTGTTTACGAAAAGGTGAAAGCTTAACCGAAACGCCCCGACTACGCATCTCTACTATTCATTCTGCTAAAGGGGCTCAAGCAACTAACGTAATGCTTTTAACTGATACGATGAAACGCCCTTACTCTATGTGGCGTAAGATACATACCTACGAAGAAGATGAAACAAGGGTGTTTTATGTTGGACTTACTAGAGCCACACATAATATACATCTGATACATCCTATGTATAGTCAAGGGTATGCGTTGCCCTACTGAACAAACAAGACAAATAAACACTTATCAAGACTAACGCTGCGTGTATTATGGTTAGGCATTATAAAACATAGAAAGGGAAAAAATGCAGGTAAAATATTTCAGCAAAGACCTTTTGGTAAAGGCTAACAAAACTGCGATTCGTACTAACCGCAATCGTTCGCTTGAACCAAAGTATTTGTCGCAACTCGACGAAGACAACAAGTACCCTATCGTATGGGCAATGCCACACAATGACGTAGAAATGCGTGTTCGTTTATTATTAAATGCAGACGATGATGCGTGGCTCGATATACCCTTTAAAACCTACGACAAACTACCTGTCGTAACAATGCCAACACATTAACTCTAGAAAGGAGTATTCAAATGGCACATGAAGTAGAAACAATGGCTTATGCAGGACAAGTTCCTTGGCATGGTCTAGGCAAACAGGTTGACAACAATATGTCTCCTGACGAAATGTTAAAAGCTGCCCAAATTGACTGGACAGTTAGTAAGCGACCTGCTTACACAATTGACAAACCAAACTGTTGGAATATTGTAGACCCAACAGGCGAGGCAGGGTTTTTGCGTTGCCCTGACAACCACTTCCTTGTTCGTGACAGTGACAACAAAATACTGTCCCCTTGTGGTGAAGGCTACGTTCCTTTCCAAAACTCAGAAGTTATGGACTTTTTCAAAAAGTTTACCGAAGCAGGTTCTATGACTATGGAAACAGCAGGTAGCTTAAAAGACGGCAAAGACATTTGGGGGTTAGCAAAGCTTAAAGATGAGTTTGCTCTTGCAGGTGGCGACGAAGTAAAAGGTTATCTGTTACTAAACAATAGCCACCAAGTCGGTAAAGCCATGACTATTATGTTCACACCTATACGAGTCGTGTGCAATAATACACTAACAATGGCTCTCAACAACGATGGCAACCGCTTCCGAGTTCTGCACTTACAAATGTTCGACGAGGAAATACAAAAGGCTGCTGAAGATGCGTTAGGTATTAGTGGTCAGCAAATGACACACTTCAAAGAACAGTCAGAGTTCTTGGCTAACAAACGAGCCAAAGAGTTTGACATCGACAACTTTATTGCAGAGTTGTTCCAACCTAATCTACTGATTGAAAGGGCGAAAGCCAGTAACCCTGATACGTTACCTGCTCTACGTGAAGAGTTTAAAAACACAGCAGAGCTTGTGCATGAGGCAGTAGAAAACAGTCCAGGTCATAACTTAACGTCTGCCAAGGGTACTTGGTGGGGAGCAGTAAATGCTGTGACTTATGTTGTTGATCACCAGAAAAAGTCTTTAGCTGAGGGTAATGCGTTGCACTCTGCATGGTTTGGCTCGGGTGCAAACACTAAGCGTAAAGCATTGACAAAAGCTGTTGAGTATGCTAACGTATCTTAACCTGATAAACTAAATGTTGTCTTGGTAGTGTTCATATATTAGAGTGTGAACACTACCAGTTTCCATAGAAAGGGAATTAAATGCACTATGCGATATGTAACAGTGATAATGAGAACAGCCCTTACCAAGTGCTGTCTTTTACTTCATTAGCCTCTATGAAAGACTGCCAGTTTATAGATGAATATAGTATGGTGTACAGTACCAAAGAACCCAAACAGTTGATAGATAATTGGCAACAAGATGAGCTTGAAGGTACATGGCTCAGCATTTTGCTTAACAGTAAAAAAGCTCATAACAAGTTTTCTACTGACTTAACTACTTACCGAAACATGAAAAACAAGTTTCAGAATAAAGAGATAGCAGCACAGAAACTCCATGAACTGGTGCTGTTTTGTGTGAAACCATGGAAAAAGGAAAACCAAATGAATGAAGCTGTAGAAGTCACAACAATTCATGTAGATGAATTTAATAATAAGGCTCAAAAAGCAGAAAAGGAGGTACGCCCTCGTTTTGAAAAGACAACTAAAATAGTTGCTCTTATGGACACACCCCCAATCCGTTCAGGTACAAATCGTTACCGTAACATGGAAGTGGTTATGGGATGTGCCACTGTAGCCGAAGCGATGGAAAAACTTCGTGCCTTAGATCCTGCTCCTGGAGGTGGGGTAGATATTAAGATTGCTGTAAAGGCAGGAGCCGTTAAGTTAGAGGAGTAAACTATGGATACCGAAGCTGTAGAAAGATACTTTGGTTGGATAAATGAAAGACATTCTATTTACCAACGCAGGGTAGCCGACGAAATACCACCGTGGACGGAAGATAGAATTCTTCAGGATTATAAGTTTACAAATCCTTTTCGTGAAAACGATAAAGTAACTGTGTGGATGCGTGAGAATTGGACTAAGCCCAATCACAACCGTCCACACGGTGAAATTATCTTTAACTGTTGCTTGTTTCGTATGATTGGCACAAGTGAGTTTGCCGATGCCCACAAGTGGGTACACGAAGATGAAGGGTGGGATAAAGATAAAACTAAACAATTAATTGAAGAGCGGTTGTCAAAAGGTTTACGAACTTTTACTGGTGCATATATAATCACAAATCAGGGGTTAAAAGCACCAAAGTCGGAGGTCGTGGTTGACTATTTTCTTACGCCCATTTGGGAAGAAAAGAACACGCTTTCAAAGATTGCCGAGGAATCTTTATCCCTCGAAGCTCTCCACCAAGCGATGGGTTCCTATAAAGGGTGGGGAGGGGGAGGTTTTATGTCGTACGAGGTGGTTACGGACCTCAACTACACACCTGTGTTGGAAGCCGCGAAGGATCAGTTCACATGGGCTAACGCAGGTCCTGGAGCCAAGCGAGGATTAAACCGTATACATTTGCGTGACCTTAAAAAAGGCATGAATCAACAGGTAGCTAATACTGAAATGCAACTGTTGTTAGCCGAAGCTCCCAAGTATTGTAAACCTCATGTACCTATAGCTCGTGTAGATATGCGTACTATAGAGCATAGCTTGTGTGAGTGGGATAAATACGAACGTGTGCGTTTAGGACAAGGTACTCCTAGAAGTAGATACAACGCTAACATATTATCAAACGACAACTTCAAGAAAGGAACTGTAGAATGAAGTTCTTAATGACACTATTCCAAATACAAGATTATGGTGGCATAATAAACCATGCTGAGTATTTAACCAAAGGCTTGAAAGAGCTAGGGCATGAAGTAGACTTTTGTATGCTCGTCCCTAAAGGGGCTGTTTCAAATAGATTGCCCATGCGAGGTAGGCAAGATGGCTACAAATCTTTAGAAGGTGGGACAGGTTATAAGTTTCATCAAGCAAGGGGGTGGAAAGGTGTACCCAAGATACCTTATGTGAGCAAACAAGCACGAGAGTCATTTAAAGATAGGTGCAGTAAATACGATGCGGTGCTCTGGCACATACCTGTGCCTACCCTTAATAAAGATAACACAGAAATCACAGCTTGGTTAGATTTATACGATCACGGTAGCAAAAACATTGCTATCATACACGATGGCAATCTACCTAAGTTGTATCCGCACCTTATCTCTGTTTCAAAGTATTTTCATGCTGCTGTATGCGTTCATGAAAGTGCATACAACTCGGCAAAATATTTAGATATTCCACGCAAGTTAATCTTAAACCCTTTTAAAATACATGGGGATTTTGGCTTAGACTTTGATAAGCGTAGCGGTGCATTGGCTATCCAAATATTCAAGGCATGGAAACGAGTAGATACCCTAGTTCGTGCTGTGCCGTTTATACAAGAGCCTGTTGTAGTCGGTGGAGCAGGTATTGAATACAGGTACATGACAAGTAAAGATAAGTGTAAACCAAAATACTTTGATGCACAGGGTAATCGTATATGGGAAGTCGCCCTTAGTAACGGTATGAGTTATCACGGTGTTGTGCCTAATGAAGAAGTATTACGATTGCTTGGTGAGACTAAGTTACAAATAGACCCTAGCTTTTCTAAAAAGTATTCTGGTTACGGAGCACACTTTAATCGCACAACGGTAGAGGCAATGATCAAAGGTGCAGTACCAATGGCTACAGACTTGGGTATGAAAGATAGCCAGATATTTAAGTCTGGGCGAAACTACATAGAGATACCCCATACAGCTACGCCCGAAGAGTTTGGGGATATAGTAAACGAGAGTTTGACCAATAAGCAACAGTGGGAAACAATACGACATAACAATCTGGGGGTGCTAAATAAGTTTGATATGCGGAACGTAGCACAAGAATATGCAGACATTGTAACTCAGCCCACGCACTTTCTTGAAAAAGGTCAGCCACAACAAAATATTGGGCTAATTGCAGATTGCAATAAAAACCTACAGTTTTTCGGGCTACCGAAGCTTTCGACGCTAATCGAGGAGCGTATGACAGCACAGCATGGGGCAACCCTAGCAAATTATAACAACAACCATCGAGGGGGCTAATATGCAGTCGATACACGCAAGAAACGTAAGTGAGGCACTATACCTAGCAAAGCAAGCATTAGAAACTAACGGAGTAGAGGTACAAACTCGTAATGGGGCAGCTTTAGAGTTCCCCACTCCTGTTATGACAACCTACACAGATAGCCGTGAACGAGTGTTGTTTTATCCCGAACGTGATGCCAACCCATACTTCCACTTCATGGAATCTTTATGGATGTTGGCAGGACGTAATGATGTAGAATGGATTAGCCAGTTTAACGGCAGGATAAATACCTACAGTGACGATGGCGAGTACTTCCATGGGGCATATGGTTTTAGATGGAGAGAGTGGTTTGGTGAAGATCAATTATTAACCGCTATTCATAGGCTGAGGAAATACCCAAATGATAGACGAACAGTTATTGGGATGTGGGATCCATGGGAAGATTTGCAGGAAGAAAACGATGGCAAAGATTATCCTTGCAATACCCAGATTTATTTTTGGTCTCGTAACGACAAACTAAACATGACTGTAGCTAATCGCAGTAACGATATGATTTGGGGGGCATACGGAGCTAATGCTGTGCATATGTCTTTCTTGTTAGAATACATGGCAGGAATGTGTGGTCTTCGGGTAGGAACTTATTATCAGTTTAGTAACAACCTTCATGCTTATGTAGATACACTACAAAAGTTAGACAACTTGCAGCCAGAATACGATCCTTACCTTACTATCGGTGATGATGGGTTAAGCTATAATCCCCCACCATTAATAGACAACCCTGCTACCTTTGACCAAGACCTCAGCCAGTGGTTTAAAACATGGGGTGGTGACAACAGTGCTAACAAAACAAGATTAGAGTACAATAAAGAAGTTGAAGACACAGGTGCAATAAATGATTACCTGAACACAACAGCAACGCCCATGATTAAGTCTTGGAAAGCATGGAAAACTAAAGGCACGAATACCATGTTTATGGATGAAGCAATAATCGAGGCGACAGCAATTAACGATACGGCATGGCGTAAGGCTTGCCTTGAATGGTTAGAGAGGAGAACATAATGAGTGTTGAGTCAGATAAATTTGAGTATAACTACAGTGAAATGATTACGATCGTAGAAAAAGTAGCACAAGTAGATGTTACAAAACTACACAAGGCAGAGCAGAGTTACGGAAACAGTTGGAAACAAAGAGGTGGCGTAGGTGCATTCATGATGCTTGCCCGAAAGTGGGATAGGCTTGAAAAACAAGTAAATGAAAGCAATTACGACATCTTTCTTGCTGCTGAAAAAGACAATAGAGCTGAAGGTATCTTGGATGATATACAAGATTTACGCAGGTATCTTATGTTAGTTGAAGCGGAAATTATTCGGAAGGAAACAACGAATGACCAAGAGCCAGACCTCTTCCTTGAAGAACGATGCGAATGGAAAACTGGATGAAGTGCTAGTTGCCGTTTGTGAGTGTGGGGTTACAAAGGAGGTTACTTTTCGCAATTTGAAAAATAAGTGGGCTAAATGTCATAAATGCAACCAACCGATGAAAGTGAAAAGTAATGCAGTTTCCTTTATTTCAACCCCCGACTGAATGGGTTATGCCCGATGGTTATCCAGATCTTAGCCATGCTAGAGAAGTAGCTATAGATCTAGAAACTCGGGATCCTAACCTAACAACAATGGGGTCAGGGTGGGCTAGAAAAGATGGGCATATTATAGGTATCGCTGTAGCAGTAGAAGGCGACCAATGGTATTTCCCTATAAGACACGAGTTAGGTCCTAATCTTGACCCCAAAACAACAATGAGGTGGTTACAAGATGTGTGTTCAAAAGATCGTGATTATATTTTTCATAACGCTCCCTATGATGTTGGGTGGATGCTCGCAGAAGGTGTGTCTGTCCAAGGAAGAATCGTGGATACAATGGTCGTTGCACCCTTGTTAGACGAAAATCGTTTTAGTTATGCGTTAAACGCTATTGGCAGAGATTACTTGCAAGAGCGTAAATCAGAAAAAGAACTACGAGAAGCAGCAGAAGCATTTGGCGTCAATGCTAAAAGCGAGATGTTTAAACTCCCTGCTGCTTATGTAGGAGCCTACGCAGAACAAGACGCAGCTTTGACCTTACGGCTGTGGACATTTTTTAAAGGATTAATAATAAAAGAAGACATTGGTGATATTTTCGACCTAGAATTAAAAGTATTGAAAACGATTATACCTATGCGACAACGTGGCGTCTGCGTAGATTTAGAAAAAGCCGAGCGTATTAAAATTGATTTAGAGCAACGTGAAAAGAAATTACTTGCTGAAATTAAAAAACAATCAGGTATAGCTGTAGAGTTGTGGGCTGCTGAGAGCGTATCAAAAGCATTTGATGCTTTAGGGTTAGAGTACAACAAAACAGAAAAAACAGGAGCACCAAGCTTTACTAAAGGATTCTTGGCAAACCACCCACACGAAATACCACAAATGATTGTACAGGCTCGTGAGTTTAACAAGGCAAGAACTACTTTTGTAGATACAATATTAAAGCACCAGATAAATGGTCGTATTCATGCTGAGCTACACCCCTTGCGTTCTGACGATGGTGGTACAGTCACAGGCAGATTTAGTTACAGTAACCCTAACCTGCAACAGATTCCTGCTAGGCATGGCGAAATTGGTCCAATGATACGTAGCCTATTTATACCCGAACAAGATACATTATGGGGGGCGTTCGACTACTCTAGCCAAGAACCACGCATAGTTGTGCATTACAGCAAGCTCATGGGCTTCAGAGGGGCTTCTGACTTTGCAGAACAATACAATGTAGATGCACGAACAGATTTCCACCAAATGGCAGCAGATATTGTTGGTGTCCCACGCAAGCAAGCTAAAGATATTAACCTTGGATTGTTCTATGGCATGGGGTCTAAAAAGTTGGCAGCAAGTTTAGGTTTAGAGTTTGAAGATGCAAAAGAGTTATTTGCTCAATACCATGACAAAGTACCTTTTGTACGAGAACTAAGTGATTACGCTGTAAACAGAGCGAGCCAAAAAGGTGTGATTCGTACTGTGCTAGGCAGACGTTGTAGGTTTGACAAATGGGAACCAAACAAGTATGGGAGTTGGAAACCAATGACTTACCAAGAAGCTTATGCCGAACATGGTCCTGCAATCAAACGAGCGTTTACTTATAAGGCTCTTAATAAACTTATCCAAGGAAGTGCTGCTGATCAAACTAAAGCTGCGATGGTTGCTTTAGCTGATGAAGGTATACTTCCCATGATTCAAGTACACGATGAACTAGATGTCTCCGTAGAAAGTGAAGACCAAGCTAAGAAGATTACGGAGATAATGCAGGATTGCGTCCAACTAGAAGTACCCTCCGTAGTCGACGCAGAGTTTGGACCAAATTGGGGGGAAGCAAAACAAACATTCACGGAGAAACCATGGACAAGAGGATTAAGAGACAACCACAGCGAAATGAAAACCTGACCAAGCTACACGCTCGGTTAAAAGGTGGACACGTTGTTCGGTATCATACACGACCAGAGTTAGGGGATGGGCAAAATGTAGCTGCTCATACTTGGAGGGCGATAGTTATACTGCAAACCCTTTACCCTGACGCAAGTAAAAACTGCATCTTGCATTTGTTGTATCACGATGTAGCAGAAGCCGAAGTAGGGGATGTACCTGCTACGACTAAATGGAACTACCCTAAGATAAATGAACTGATGGTAAAAGCCGAAAGATCTTATGAGCTGTCTATTGGCGTGGGCGATATAGTACACAAAATTACTGAAGAAGACAAGCAAATGTGTGACATTGTCGACAAATTAGAGCTTGTACTGCATTGTTATCGTTTAATGCAGCAAGGCAACGGCATGGCAGAGGAAGTATTTTTGCGAGGTGTAAACTATTTAAATAAGAAGTACAAAAAAGAATTGATTTTTAAACCTGCTTCTGAAATAATAAAAATATTGTGTGATGATATTTAGGAGCAGCTATGTTAATGGAAAAGGTTTTGAATGTAAAGGTTACTGTTGAGGAGCTGTTGATTATTAGACAAGCGATACTTTCTACATGCTCACATGACCCTCGTAAAGCTGAAATCATTCAAAGGCTTTTTGCAAGAATAGAAACTACCTTGGAGGGAGAATAATGATTGTAGGGTTTACTTGTGGGACATTTGATTTGTTACACGCAGGTCATGTTTTAATGCTGCAAGAGGCAAGCGAAGTGTGTGACTTTTTAATCGTAGGGTTACACATAGACCCAAGTCACGAACGTGAATGGAAAAACAAACCTGTGCAATCTATTCACGAACGGTTCATACAATTAGAAGCGATAAAATACGTTGATTATGTTTTACCTTATCACACTGAACAAGATATGCACGAGTTATTACAGATACTTAGAGTAAACATCCGTATTGTAGGTGAAGAGTATAGAAACAAACCTTTAAGCGGACAACATTTGCATGAAGAGTTGAACATAAGACTGCATTACAATAGCCGTGGACATAGGTTCTCCTCGACCGAATTGCGAGAACGAGTAAAAAGAGCAAATAAGAAAAGTCATATGAATTAAACCATAGTATTGTAAAATACAGGCAAAATCACAGAAAGGATTTTACATGGCAGATAATGAAGGCAAGTACCGAGTACAAGAACAAAGAAAATACCATTATGGCAAACCGTTGCCGAGACACGGTAGTCCACGAGACAGAGGTAGTGCAGATGCGTATTATGGTCGTCAACCACGCCCACATTATTTCGTAGGCAAAACACGCCTATCTAAAGAAATACATGAAGACGGCATGTCTGACGAAGAAATAAACGAGTACTACAAAGGTTACAACGAAGAAGAAGATCGCAAAGACTGGGGCGAAGAGTGAATATATTTCTATTAGACTATGACCACGAAACATGTGCTCAGTACCATTGCGATAAACACGTTGTCAAAATGCCGTTAGAGTCTACCCAAATGCTCAGCACCGTTCATTGGCGACACAATGCCGAAGGACCATATTTACCTGTTCATCAAAAACATCCTTGTACGTTATGGGCAGGACAAACCGTAGAAAACTACAAATGGCTCTGGCGTCTGGGCATTGCTTTGTGCAAAGAGTATACTTTCAGGTATGAAAAGACCCATGCTTGTGAAAGAGTTCTTGCCATACTGCGATGTCCACCTGTAGAACTAACTGCAAGGGGAGTAACAAAACACCCTCAGGCTATGCCTGATGAGTACAAATCACCGAAACCGTTACTCGCTTACCATAATTATTACATCGGTGAGAAAGCGAGGTTATGCACATGGAAAAAAAGAAGAGTTCCCCCATTCATGGAGGAAATAATGTTATCCCATTCACACGAGAAAAAAGATCCCATTCTGACGAGAATAATGTCACCATAGAGTATAACGAGGTTGACGTTCTTCTCTGTTCACTCTGTGGAGATAATTCTTTTTTCTTGCTCAATGATCAAACAGGACAAATCGGTTGCTCATCATGTGGATATTTGACAGGTACTCATTGGACGAACAAACAAGACAAATAAAGAGTTATCAATACCAACTGCTGTGTTACTATATAGTATAGACATTCCGCAGAAAGGGGATATTTATGCGACTAACTAAACCACAATCTACGTCTTTGCTCCGCAAGTGGCAACAAGACGACCAAGGACTCACGTTTCTTGGTTTCCGTAAACTTGTACAATCCACTAATTTTATGGACGACGCTGTTGTCGTGAAATGGTGCAATATGTTTCTTGCAATAGAAACTGATGGTTACACACACTCGTAGAAAGGAGTTACACATGAAACCACAACCAGACGCATATGTATTTAACGAGGGTAGGTCTCGTACAATACTACATTATGCAGATATCAACCAAGCCTACATCGTATACCGCGAAGATGGTATACACACTGATTCTCCAATACAGGGGAACGTAAGAGTTCACAACCAATTTAGCGATGCTAAAGCCGATTACGACGGCAGGGTTGCAGCGATTGAACACATGGATATGTTTTTAAACAGAGTTGAGCAAGAAGCTGATATGTTTTTTGGCTCAGACGAAATGTAGGAGGTAAATATGTTATCAGCCGATCTTAAAATGTTCACGGGGACAGAACAATGGTTTCGTCACCCACTGAGCTCTAACTTTCTTTACACTGATGGTGTAAAGTTCTTTGCTGAACACTGCGGAGGAGGTGCTTACTGGTTTCTAGACATACTAGCTACCGAGCTCGCCGACTTGCAGGAAACGGAAGACTTTATGTCTATTACACTAGATGTAGTAGACAATTCTGCTAAGATAACTGCCGACGATGGCAATGGTAATGTCTTGTACACACGAGGCGTAGACTTTACAGATGCCGAGGAAGGCACATGGAAGTTCTTCTTTACTAACAACGTCTTACTACTACCGAGTGAGTACTGATATGTTTGAAACAGCAATCGGTTACATCGTTGTTTCTTTAGTTATAGCTCTTGCTAAATCGCAGGGAATGCTATGATAGAAACAGCACTTATGTGTCTTGCCTTGAATATATACTTTGAGGCAAGATCCGAACCTATCCAGGGACAAATAGCAATAGCGGAGGTCACTCTTAACAGGGTGGCTTCCTCAAAATACCCTAACGACGTATGCAGTGTAGTCTTGCAAGAAAACAAAGATGGTTGTCAATTTAGTTGGTGGTGTGATGGTAAATCAGATCACCCAAGAGAACACAATTCTTTACGAACATCTAAAGCTCTTGCTGAACTCATGTTAGAAGAGGGTAGATACATTACTGTTATCGGTGACGAGGCAACGCACTATCACAACAACGATGTCTATCCTTATTGGGCAGATGACTTGCACAGAATACGACGCATCGGGAAACATATATTCTACAAGACGAAGGATAATGATGTATGGCTACGTCCTATGCCAAGACCTAAAAAGATAAATTGATGTTTATCGTTAAATTTATCTTGTAGTATGGTAATTATATTAACCAACCGATTACTCAAGAAAGGGGTATATCATGAACGAGAAAGAAGTACAAAATGGGTTATCTAATATTTCTACTGATCCTAATAGGAATAGCGAGTCTGGTGCTACGTTAGCAGGAACTCTTGCTGCTGATTGTGAAAACTTAGGGCAGACGCTCCGCATGTTGGCAGATAAAATACCACCTAGACAAGCAACAGATAGGCACATACTCATTGAGGCTATACAATCTGCTTTTCGTGAAGACGAAGCCTTGCGTGACCAAATGTGGGAGTTGTTTGAAGAAAACATAAAAGAGCTTTTACGCAGTGCAGAAGTAGATATTGATGCACATCTTGAAGTGAACTCAGCTTCGTTGAGGGTATAACTATGGCGAAATGGAAAGAAGTCCCTACTACTAAGACTACTCACACCATCGCAGAAGTGCGAGCTATTATTAGCTCGTTACTTTCTGCCTCTGAACGAGAGTTTAAACTAGAACATCAAGCTATTGGCGTTCCCATAAAAAACTTTGATGACAACCGTAGGCTAGGGGTAGTCACATTCACTCTAGCCACAATCTGTTTCAATAACCCTGACGCATTAAAAAGACTTGAAAAAAGGGTGGCAGATATCAATAGGCAAGTACACTTGTTAGATACTCGCCGAACAAAAGATACTAAACGTGAAGGGGGAGTTAAGTGATGGCGTTTATAGTAAGAGCAAAAGATCTTGAACCATTCTTAAAATGGCTTGATACTTGTCCATGTTCATATAGCATAAGCTCAATGCAGAGTGGGTTCGTCCACGTTAAATTCCTGCTTCAACCAGAGGTGCAAACGATTCCTGCACCTGAAAAATATGGGGAGGTTAAGCATGACTAACCCATTATTAACCTTTCATATAGAAGAACCAAACGAAGATTACTGCGGTATGTGTCAGCAATTAGGCGAACCTCAGTATGGTGTTAAGATGCACCGCAGTCTACCAACTCAAGTGCATTGGGTGCGAGCCGAAGCAGAAGGCTTGCCAGAAGATAAAAAATATGTCAAATTATGCTCAGATTGTTTGTATGACGCAAGCATGTCAAATGAAGTTGAAGCTATATTTAAGGATGGCGAACCATGGATTCCTGAGCAATCGGGTATGTTTTTCATCCGCAGTAAATTAGGAGAAACAAATGAGTCAAACTGATAGAACACGCCCAAGTGATGAGTTTGTGGCAAGAATTTTAACTGATAAAGAAAATGGATTGACTGCAAAGCAAATACAGTCTTCCCACGGGATTACAAAAAATCAATATAAGTACATTGTGTATACGCTCGGCAAAAAATTAAATGAGAATAGTGCTAATTTTAAATCAACTAAGTCTGCTCAATCGGCAGCCGTGACTGTGTCATCTGCATCAGAAGCAAAAGCCGACGTTTGGATTCCCATGGAAAAAACAGTAGATTTTTTCTATCCCAAGAAAGAAAAGAAATCTTTTTGGAAAAGCCTTGTGTCAAAAATCTTTTTTTGGTATCCTAAAAAAGCATAAGCTCACCTCCCAAGTTATATGCTCACACTCTCTCAACCCCCTGATTCAACCCTTTTGGTCAGGGGGTCTTTTTATATATTATCTGGACTTTGCTATATAGGGGTAAATGATGGATAGGACTCTTTTTGTTTTTAATGATTTGATAATATACAATATCTCACTATACCCCTATATTCAATAGGTTAGCATGGATTATGGTTCTCTGACTCCGATATCTTGATCACAATAGATCATTACTTTCGTGTTCGCGCGACTTCAAATCAGGGCTGTTTTAAAATGGCTACTTTTCTTTTTCCCTCCTATTTAGTAAAGTGGTCCCATCATAACGAGAAGGAAACTCAAAATGCCTCTTGCAAAAGCTACTCACAAACCCACTATCAATGTCGTCGCTAATCCTCGTGTAGAGAAAGGAATTACTCCGAAACAAGAAGAGTTTTGTAGAATCTACGTTTGTGAAGACATTAGCCAGACTGAGGCTGCGGTGCGAGCAGGATACTCTGTGAAATCTGCCCATGCCATTGCATCGCAACTACTCAATGGGCAAAGGTATCCTCAAGTTGTGCAAAGGATAGGTGAACTAAAAAGTGAGTTATCTAAAAAGTACGAGGTAAGTTTTGAAGGACACGTTAAAAAACTAGCCGAAATACGTGACGCTGCCATGACTGGAGGAAACTTCGCAGCAGCAGTCGCAGCCGAAAAGTCTAGAGGACAAGCAGCAGGGATCTATATAGATCGTAAAGAAATCCTTCATGGACGCATTGATCAAATGGACAGAGAACAGGTTATGAAAGAAATAGAGCGTTTGCAAAAAGAGTTTCCTGCACTCGCAGCAGTAGCCGATGGCAATATGGTCATCGAGGGGACTGTGCAAAAAAAGATAACAAAAGACACTACTTGACAAATACCTGTGCTACAGTAAAGTACGATCAATTTAACCAACCCGAAGAAAGGGGTTTTGATATGGCTACTAAGTTTAGTGAGTGGACTAAAAAGTTAGGACAACAGCATTTTGCAATGGCTGATGGCACAAGCAGGACATTATGTGGGATGCCGATGCTCGGCAACAATTATGCTAGGGATTTATACGACGAGGACAAAACACCCTGCACGACATGTGCTGAGCGTATGGACTTTATTGTAACAGGGGAGCTCGTAGACTAATGGCTAAACTATTTACAAATGAGTACCATATCGTTGGGACATATATTTCTAATCACCGCCTTGGCAAAAATGGTTGGGAAGACGTGCCTGAAGGATTTGAGGCTGTCGGGCATAGACACTGTGGATATGAAACTCACAGCGAAGCGATGGAAGCCGCTGAAGAAATGAGAACACGAGGGTTTAAAGTTTACGTTTACGAAATGAACCCGACACCCATTTACGAAGCGGAGGGTTTAGAACCAGAGCCTGATAATTGGCACGAAGATGACCACCACGGTGAATCCTTATCTGACCACTATTATGAAGACATAGAAAGTAGCACTGACTATTGCTACCGCATGGGACATGACATGTAATGGGAACAAAACCCGAGTCACAATTATGGTATAAACTCCGTGATGGAACCAAAGATCTAGGTGTGTTTTGGACACGCCTAGAATCATGGGCAAGTCCTGGAGTTCCTGACTTACACGGCATCGTCCAAGGTCATCCATTTTGGTTAGAACTCAAGGTTCACAGGTTAAAGTCCCTAAAGTCTATAACTCTACGTCCTCATCAAATTGCGTGGCAAACAAGATATTCTATGAATGGAGGCTCAGTTTATAACTTGGTTCATCATCCTTCTTCCCATACCCTAAATATATTTGGCGGTGAGAGAGCGATACAGATAGCAGGAAACGGAGAATCATGGACACCTGATTGGAGTTCCCCGACACCGTACGATTGGACAGGTATCATCAATCATATTCTATCCTCAAAATCGTCCCATCACAATGAGAAAGATATCCAATTTTCTCCCATGATAGAGGAAGAATGATTATGACAAGGACTTGAGGATGATTGACGATGAACCATGATCCGTGGACGATGATTGACGATGACAAGACAGATGATGATTGACGATGACCGATGATTCTTGAGGATTTTGCCGTCAATAAATAAAGATTATTTAAGAGTATAAAAGACTTGCACCTGAGTTCACTATTTGCTATTCTATATATGTATCCAACGCATAGTGTGTTGGGACAGTGCTCGTAGAAAGGAGCTTCTATCATGGCTAATACAGCTAAAAAGACTTCCCCTAAATCTGCCACTAAAAAGGTGGTAAAATCCGTTGAGTTAGTGGTCACTGACCAAGAGCTAACTTACGACGACATCTGGCATTTTGTACAGACTCAGGCAGGTGGCAATGAGGCTAACGTGAAAATCGTACCTCTTGACAATGTTGACCTCAAGTCTGACGCACCTGTGCCATTTGGTTATGGTGGACGAGCAGGTGGTGTTCGTCAAAAAATTCAAGACTGGATGTTGCGTGGTGTTGATGGCGACCTCACACTAAAAGCGGTTCTCACTAAAGCCGCTCCATTAGGACACAGTCGCAAAAAGCCTGTCTGTCTACACGCCCTCTTGCATGGTGGTTACTCACCGTCTAGTAAATACTGGATGACACCATATGTCAAACTCGTAGTACAAGCTTAAGGATAAGGGGACTTCGGTCCCCTTTTTCTCTTATCCCATTCCCGAGGAAAATTGATGATTATCCCATTCCCGAGGAAGACCGACGACATATATGTATGAGTACATATATTAATCAATCATCCTCAAGTAATCATCATCAAGTAATCATCATCAAGTAATCATCATCAATCATCCTCGGGTCAATCTTTTATAATCTTGTCTGGCAATTAAAGTTTGCTCCATGCAAACCGTTTTAATAATATTAGTAGTACAAACAAAAAGGGGTTCGTATGTCATTCATAATAGTAGTCATAATAATAGTCGGTATAATTAGTTTAATAAAAATGTAAAAAAGTTCACAAAAGGGGTTTACAATAATAGTGAACTATAGTAGAAAGAATATGTAGCCAATAAAGGTTACAGTCATAAACCGTAGAAAGGGTTCTCAAATGACAAAAGCAAAAACAAAAACAACCGCCACTAAATCAGTCGCAGTAGCAACGCTACAAAATACTGGTACTCCTATCAACTACTCTGACATCTGGGCTTTCGTTCAAGCCGAAGCAGGTGGCAATGTACATAATGTACAGGTTCTTCCGCTTGACAATGTTAAGCTAGATTCAGATCAGCCAGTGCCGTTCGGTTACACTGGCAAGGTCGGCGGTGTTCGTGCCACAATCCAAGACTGGTTGCTAAAAGGTTATGAAGGTAATCACAGTTTGTTTGCAATCCTTAATGCTGCGAAGCCACTAGGTCACAGCACTAAGTCGCCTATCTGTTTGTTGGCAATGCTTAACGGTGGTTATACTCCGAGCAGTTCAGTATATGGTACTGGCTATGTCAAACTGGTAGTTCAACCTCAAGCCACAGCCTAACGTCAACGGCTAGGGGGATGGGTCCCCCTAGCCAATACTAAACTGAGCATTGCCCCCTCCCCCCCTACCACCCCCCCTGACGACGACCCTTGGTTATGTCGTTAGGTATAACCAAGTTTTAGATATTTCTTCGAGTACCAAAAACATTTTTCATGGATAGTGAACTGTGCTCGACGGAAAGCCTAGACGACGTACCCCCTATTGTGTGTTTTGATTATAGGTTCATTGCCCTTTGAAATTTTTCGATGTATTTTAAAAATATGAGCTTTGATTTAACGAACGTGCCAGAAGAGCATTTGAAAAAGTTTGCGACTTTATTAGACCGAGCTAAGGAAATTGGTGAGTCTGAGTTAGCCCGTGATGATTTTATGGCTTTTACAAAAGTTGTGTGGGAAGATTTTATAAATGGACGCCACCATAAGATAATGGCAGAGAAGTTTAACCGTTTGGCTCGTGGAGAGTTGAAACGATTAATCGTGAATATGCCACCTCGGCACACGAAATCTGAATTCGGAAGTTATTTATTACCTGCGTGGTTGATGGGACGTAAGCCTACGTTAAAGATTATGCAGACGACGCACACTGCTGAGTTGGCGTTTAGATTTGGTCGTAAGACACGTAATTTAATGAACTCGGATGCGTATAAAAAAATTTTTGATGTAGAGTTGCGAGCGGATAGTCAGGCAGCGGGACGTTGGGAAACGTCAAGAGGTGGTGAATATTTTGCTGCGGGAGTTGGTGGTGCGGTTACTGGACGTGGTGCTGATTTGTTAATTATTGATGACCCCCATAGTGAACAAGATGCGTTAAGTCCTACGGCTATGGAACATGCTTATGAGTGGTATACGTCAGGACCACGGCAGAGGCTTCAACCTGGAGGGTCTATCGTGATTATTATGACCCGATGGGCAGAAAATGATTTAACAGGTAAGTTGTTGAAGCAGCAGGGGCGAGATGTTTTAGCTGATAAGTGGGAAGTTGTAGAGTTTCCTGCGTTGATGCCAGAGACTGGTGAGCCGTTGTGGGGTGAGTATTGGAAAAAGGAAGATTTACTTTCTGTTAAGGGCAGTTTATCAGTAGGTAAGTGGGAAGCTCAGTGGCAGCAAAACCCGACGAGTGAACAGTCAGCTATATTAAAGCGTGATTGGTGGAAGCGTTGGGAAAAGAAAGAGTTGCCCCCTTTGGAGTATGTGATGCAGAGTTATGATACTGCGTATAGTAAACAGACAACTGCTGATTATAGTGCGATAACCACATGGGGTGTATTTTATCCTAGAGAAGGTGAACCACCAAACATTATTCTTGTAGATGCTCAGCGTGGACGATGGGATTTTCCTGATTTGCGTAGGCGAGCGTTGGAAGAATACAAGTATTGGGATCCTGAATGTGTGTTAATTGAGGCGAAAGCTTCAGGTATGCCATTGACCCAAGAGTTGCGAACTATGGGCATTCCAGTGCAAAATTATAGCCCGAGTAGAGGAAATGATAAGTTCACTCGTGTGAATTCAGTTGCACCTTTACTTGAAAGTGGGTTAGTATGGGCTCCAGATACTCGATGGGCAGAAGAAGTTGTTGAAGAGTGTGCTGCTTTTCCTGCAGGAGAGCATGATGATTATGTTGATACGGTTACGCAAGCGTTACGCAGATTTAGAGAGGGCGGTTTTATTCAACACCCCGAAGATTATGAGGAAGAGGATACAGCTCCTAGAATAAGGAAGTATTATTAATGGCACAGAACCCACGTCCAAGCAATATTGATAGAGCTTTAGTACAAGCCCCGAATGATTTCTTAAGTATAGAAGAAGAGGATCTTGCTCAACAGGAAGATGATTTTTTAAATGTCGAGGTTGTTGAGAATGAAGAAGGTGCTGAAGTAAGTTTTGGTGAAGATGAAGTTACGTTTGGTGGTGAGCCAGAAAATTTCTATGATAATTTAGCCCCGATGGTTTCCGATGCTACATTGACAGGTGTAGCCAGTTATGTGTTAGATTCTGTAGAAGATGACCGTAATAGTCGCGATGATTGGGAAGATACCTATGTAAAGGGTTTAGATTTACTTGGTATGCGGTATGAAACCCGAAGTGAACCTTTTGAGGGTGCTACTGGAGTTATTCATCCCTTATTAAATGAGGCTGTTACGCAGTTTCAATCGCAAGCTTATAAAGAGATGTTGCCGAGTTCAGGACCTGTGCGAGCAAATATTGTGGGTACACCTACCCCAGATGCGGAACAACAGGCTCAACGTGTTCAAGATTACATGAATTACCAAATAATGTATGAAATGGAGGAGTATGAACCTGAGTTTGATCAGATGTTGTATTATCTTGGTTTGGCAGGAAGTGCGTTTAAGAAGGTATATCGTGATGAGGCGTTGGGCAGACCAGTAAGTAAGTTCATTCCTGCAGAAGATGTGCTTGTACCTTATGTTGCTACTGATTTAAAGACTGCTGAACGTGTTACTCATGTGATAAAAATGTCTAAAAATGAGTTACGCAAAATGCAAGTGTCGGGTGTTTACCTTGATATGGATAGTAAAGGTAGCACAAATGACAGTAGTGATTCAATTACCGATGCGTATGATGATATTGAGGGCAGATCACCGTCTGGTACTGATGAACAGTTTACATTATATGAGTGCCATTGTTTCTTGGATCTCGAAGATTACCCTGATGTTGATACAACAGGTGAAGAAACAGGTATTAAGCTCCCTTATATTGTAACTGTTTGCCTAGATACGAATGAAGTTTTGGCAATTAGGCGTAATTTCACCCCAGATGACCCTAAAAAAGATAAAATTCCACATTTTGTGCAGTATAAATTTACTCCAGGATTAGGTTTTTATGGTTTTGGCTTAATTCACTTGCTTGGAAATTTATCTCGCACTGCTACAGCTAATTTACGTCAGTTAATTGACGCAGGTACGTTGAGTAATATGCCAGCAGGATTTAAAGCGAGAGGTTTACGCATTGCAGATGAGGCAAACCCATTATCTCCTGGAGAATTTAGGGATGTAGATGTTCCTGGAGGTGATTTAAAAGCTTCTTTAATGCCGTTACCTTATAAAGAACCCTCTGGAACGTTGTTTCAGTTGATGGGTTTTGTAGTAGAAGCAGCCCAACGCTTTATCGGGACAACTGATATGGGTATGGGGCAGGGTAATACAGAAATGCCTGTCGGTACTACTATTGCATTATTGGAACGTGGCTCACGAATCGTGAGTGCGGTGCATAAACGGTTGCATACGTCTATGAAATCAGAGTTAAGGATGCTTGGACGTTTGTTTGCAGAAGATCCTACCCCTTATCCGTACAATGTTGGTGTAGATGGTATGATTAAGATGCAAGATTTTGATAATCGTGTAGATATTTTACCAGTAAGTGACCCAAATATATTTAGTATGTCGCAAAGAGTTGTTTTAGCACAAGAACAGTTGAAATTAGCTCAGGCAGCACCTGAATTGCACAATTTATATGAGTCATATAAGCGTGTTTATGAGGCATTGGGCGTAAGTAATATCGAACAAATATTAAACCCAGAACCACAGCCACAGCCGTTAGATCCGTCTACAGAAAACCAAGAGGCGAGTAAAGCAGCAGCAGGTCAGGGTAAAATGCAAGCATTTCCGCAACAAGACCATGATGCACACATCGCAGTACATTCTGCGTATATGAATAGTAAGATTGCACAGTTGCAGCCACCGCTGTTAATGACATTAGAGAAACATATTTATGAACATTTGGGTATGAAAGCCCAAGTAATGCACGATCAACAGATGGCACAAGACCCACAGGCAGGACAGCAACCGCCTGAGGAACATGATAAGATGATTGCACAGATACAGGCACAATTAATTGCTGAGTATCAAAAAACGCAGCCACCTGCACAAGAAGATGACCCACTTGTACGCATAAAAGAGCAAGAGTTGCAGTTGCGTCAACAAGAGATGGTAGCTGACCAACAAAACGATCAGCAAAAACTTGCACTTGACCAACAACGTGCTCAACAAAACTTCCAGTTAGGGCGTGACCGTATAGATAGTACGGAGGATATAGCTCAGATGCGAGCTCGTATTGCTCTGCAAAAACAAAATCAAACGAGGGGGTAATATGGCTAAAAAGAAAACTAAAAATAAAAAAGAGGAGTCGTTTGATGTTGCGATTATTATTGGTGCTCCAAGCATGGGTAGAGAAACTAGGCGAGGTAGTCGTCAAAAATTGTCTCATGGTGGGCAGCCTTACTTTATGGGGAACGCCTATCCTTCCCCCGATACTGACAGGATTAGTCGTGGTGGTGGTGCTGCGTTTTCTGGGATAAAATTTAGAGGAGTTAAATAAATGGGCGTATTTGATAAGCTAGGTGATTTTCTTGACCAAATTCAAACAACCGAACAATATACAAAAGAAACTTTAAAAAATGATGGGGGTAAAAAATCTAAAAACGCCAAAAATCCTCGTTATCCTGTTGCTGAACAGAAGCAAGGCGAAAGAGCAAGAATAAAAAAAGAATTGAATGATTCTTTTATTGCTATGTCAAAAGAAGTAAGAAGAAAAAAAGGTAAAGGAGGGCGATAAAATGGATAAACGATTAAAGCAGCTTATACAGTTAGCTGAAGAGGGCAATGAAGAAGCAGCCTCTGATATTGCAAAAGAATTTCCTGCCCAATACGAAAAGATATTTGGTATTCCTATGCCTAAGTTGGTTAAAAAAAGTGGGGGAGGCATAATTGATAGAGAGCCTATAACTCCTGCACAAGGAACTCAAAAAGATACCCCTGCAAAAAGAAAATCAAAACCTCAAGGGGTGGGTATTGCTAAAAAAGGATTTGGAAAAGCTTACATCCAATGACAGAGTTTAAAAAAGCAGATACTAACGGTAACGGAGTTATCGAAAAAGTTGAATGGAATAAACTAGCCTTGGAAGACCGTAGGCTAGAAATAGTTGATCGTGATTTAAAACGTAATGCTGAGCGTAGATTTACAGGTTTTGCATTAGCAGGGATGTTGATTTATCCGTTTATTATACTGCTTGCTTCAGTTTTAGGTTTTGATAAAGCAGCTACGTTGATTACCGATATTGCAAGTGTTTATGTGATTGCTGCTTCAGGTGTTGTGGCTGCGTTTATGGGATTCAACGCTTACTCTGCAAAGGCTGACAAAAAGTCATCAAGCATAAAGATGGAAGAACATAACAATGGAAAATGATGTTATCATTGAGCAATCAGCTTCCACGATAGGCACTAAAACAATAAACATTGGGACAGGTGGCTCTAGTGATGTTGAAGCAGGAATCGAATTTATTTACCATATGCGTGAACATTTGTTAGATATTGGTGTAGCTACCGTTTACGGTCTTACTGTGTTTGCTTTGGTTATGTGGTTGAAAAAGAAACTCTCTTAAGGAAGCAAAATGGCAAACATTTACACTCCTAAAGAAAATGAAGAAATTCTAACTCCTTTTAGTCCTGTAATGGGGTATAAAAAAATGTCTGATGCGTTTGTACAGAAATGTAATAACGCAGTAAACGATGAAATGGAAGATTGGTCAGGCAACCTTGTAGGCAAGGTTAGCCAAGAATTAAAATTCACAGATGAACTCAATCAAGCATGGTCTGAAGAGTTTGGTCAGTTTTTAATGAAATATCAAAGTCATGCAGAGTTGTATACTTCTATGGGTAAACGCAACATAACGCCTGATATATTTGATTATAGATTAGAAATAACAAGTGGTTGGTTTGTTCGTCAGTTTGAAAATGAATATAACCCTATACATACTCACCAAGGGTCATTACTTTCTTGCGTTGGCTATTTACAATTACCTGACGGAATAGAAAAAGAGTGGGAAGAAGATTACAAAGATCACCACCCTAGTCATGGTCATATACAATTTATTCATGGGCAAGCAGCGAACCATGAAGGTTCTAATTTTTTGATGAAACCAACAGTAGGTGACTTTATAGTTTTTCCTGCTCATTTACACCATTGTGTTTACCCTTTTAAAACTATTGGCGAAAGAAGGTCTTTTAGTGTAAACTTCACTATAGCTGCATCACCAAAGGAGAAAACAAATGAGCATAATTAGCAGTCTCATAGGTCCTGTTTCTGGAATACTAGATAAAGTTATAGAAGATAAAGATCAAAAAGCTCAGTTGGCACACGAAATTGCCACTATGTCTGATACTCATGCCCAACAAGCTTTGCTCGCACAATTAGAGATAAATAAAGCGGAAGCTGCATCGGGTAGTTTGTTTAAAGGAGGTTGGCGACCTTTTGTAGGATGGACATGTGGTGTTGCCTTATTGTACCACTTTATTTTAACTCCGTTGATTTTGTTTGGGGTAAGCCTTTCAGGAGCTACTATACCGCCTCTACCTGAATTTGATATGAGCAGTTTAATGACAGTATTGATGGGTATGCTCGGTTTAGGTGGATTACGAACTTATGAGAAACAAAAAGGATTAACAAAGTGAAACAAAATTTTGACAAATGTTTGACTATGCTTTTAAAACATGAGGGTGGTTTTGTCGATCACCCTAAAGATCCTGGAGGCATGACAAATTTAGGAGTTACTAAAGCTGTTTATGATAAATGGATTGGTAGAGAATCTACCGAAGCAGAGATGCGTGGTTTAACCCAAGATGATGTAGCTCCTATTTATAAAAAGAATTATTGGGATAGGTGCAAATGTGACCAACTCCCTAGTGGTGCAGACTGGTCTGTTTTTGATTGGGCAGTAAACTCTGGTACAGGCAGAGCTTCTAAAGCTATGCAGAAAATAGTCGGGGCAAAACAAGATGGTGCTATTGGTCCGAAAACTTTACAAATGATTGCAAATGAAAAGGCAGAGTTTTTAGTAGAAAAAATGTATGATCAAAGGCAGTCTTTTTATGAAAAGTTAAATACTTTTGAAACTTTTGGTCGTGGTTGGACTAGAAGAAATAAAGAAACAAAAGAAACAGCATTAGAGTTAATTCATGAATGACCTTTACATTTATGAGAAAATGCTTAAAAATGTTCGTGATCGGCAAAGTTTGTTAAAAGAGGCTATATGTATTGGTCCTATAGCAGACTTTACCGCATTTAAAGAATTACGAGCTCGTTTAGATGAACTCGCCCAAACTGAACAGGATTTAAAAGACCTGCTAGAGAAAGTAAATAAAAATGACTAAAACACTATATGTGCCTGATTATATTGCTAAGAAAAAGAAAAAAGAAAAAGGGGAGCTTGAAAAAGCGTATGTATCTGCAGAAGATAGATACTTAGAACCTTCCAAACTTACCGAAAATGCGTTAGATAAATTACCTCAACCGACAGGTTGGCGTCTTTTGATATTGCCGTATCAAGGTAAGAAACAAACAATGGGCGGTATAATTGTTCCTGACGAAGTTAGAGAACGTGAAGCCGTTGCCACAGTATGTGGCTATGTATTGAGAGTTGGTCCATTAGCGTACCAAGACTCTAGTAAATTTGGCGATGATACTCCTCCTTGGTGTAAAGAAAAGGATTGGGTTTTGTTCGGCAGATATGCGGGAAGTAGATTTAAAATCGAGGGTGGAGAAGTCCGCATTCTTAATGATGATGAGATAATAGCTCGCATTAATAACCCCGATGATATTTTGCACCTTTAATTACATGGAGTAACCATGCCACAAGCAGCACAAAAACAAGACCAAGAGGTCGAAGAAAAAGAAACTGACGAGGTTGAAGTCGAGGTTCTTGAAACCGAAGAGCAAGAAAAACCTGAAGTTGAAGTTGAAACTCAATCAAAACCAGAACAATCTGGTGATGAACTAGAGCAATACAGCGAAGGTGTTAAAAAACGAATTAGTAAGCTTACAGCTAAGATGCGTGAAGCTGAACGTCGAGAACAAGCAGCTATACAATATGCTCAAGCAGCTAAAAAAGAGCTTGAAGAAAACCAAAAGAAAAACCTTTCTTTAGATAACTCTTATGTTAACGAATTTGAGAATAGAATAAAGCTACAAGATCAACTTTATAGAAATACTTTGAAAGAAGCTATTGATAGAGGTGATGTTGATGGTCAAGTAGAAGCTCAAAGACAACTTGCTAATGTAGCCTCGCAAAACGATAAACTTGCGATGGTAAAACAACAGCAAGAACAACGAGCTCGACAACCTGTTCCTGTGCAACAACCGATGCAACAGCAACAGCAACGACAACCTGCACCACCAGACCCTAAAGCAGCAGCGTGGGCAGATAAAAATGATTGGTTTGGCACAGATGAGCCTATGACCTTAACTGCTTTTTCTATCCACAAAACTTTAGTGGAAAGCGAAGGTTGGGATCCACACAGCGACGATTATTATGCTGAGGTTGATAAACGAATCAGACAAGAGTTTCCCCATAAATTTGGTGGTACGACTAGACAAAGTGGTCCAGTTGTAGCTTCGGCAAGTCGTGGTGGACAGAAAAAAGGCAAACAAAAGATACAATTAACAAAATCAGAGGTTGCAATCGCTGACAAACTTGGTGTATCTTATGAACAGTATGCGAGACAAAAAGCTCGTATGCAGAATACGTGAGGATAAAATTATGAATGATAGAAGCCCACGCTCATCCCAAACTAGGGAAAAAACCGTCCGCAATAAACCGTGGACACCACCGTCACAATTAGACGCTCCACCCCCTCCAGAGGGATATGTTCATCGTTGGGTCCGTGAATCAGTCATGGGTTTTGATGATAAAAAGAACCTTTCTGCTCGGCTACGCGAAGGCTTTGAATTAGTTCGTGCTGATGAGTATCCAGACTTTGAAGCTCCTACCGTCCAAGATGGTAAACACGCAGGTGTTATTGGAGTTGGCGGTTTAGTACTCGCAAGAATTCCCACAGAAACAGTTGGTCAACGAACAGCTTACTTCCAAGGTCAAACTCAAGATCAAATGGATGCAGTTGACAACGATCTCATGAGGGAACAACACCCATCCATGCCTATTAGCAAACCTGATAGGCAATCTCGTGTAACCTTCGGGGGAGATAAATCCTCTGAATAATTTTTAGGAGACTAATCCATGGCGAATACAGATTCACCTTTTGGGTTGAGACCTCATAACAAATTAGGGTCTACACCGAACGGAAACGGTTTAACGTCTTATAAAGTACAGATTAACGGTACAGCAGGATCATCTAGCTCTATTTTTCAAGGTGATATGGTGATTCCTCTTGCTAACGGTCTTGTCGATGTAAGTGCAGCGGACGGTGGTTCAGTGGCGATTCTTGGTGTTATGGCAGGTTGTCAATATACCGATCTGACGGGCAAACCCGTCTTTGATAATAGCTATCCTGGAACGGCTTCATTAAAATCAGGCACAGAAGCTACTGTGTTTGTATATGATGATCCGCATCAGGTTTATGAAATCCAATGCGATGCAAGTTTAACAAACTTAGTGACAGCTACAGCTTTGATCCACGGAAATGCCGAAGGCACAGGATTTGGTTCAGAGCAAGCAAATGGTATCTCAAGTGGTGAGATATCAGTAGCTTCCGCAGGTGCAACAACAGCTACTGACAATTTTAGAGTCGTTGGTTTTAAAGATGTTGAAGGCATTGATTATGCAGCAGCAGGAGTTGTAGCTTTAGTTAAACTAAACCTACCGTTCCATGTCGCCACAACTGGCATATAAGGAGATAAGATATGGCTATAGCAAGATCCCAACTCCTTAAAGAATTAGAGCCTGGACTAAACGCTCTATTCGGACTGGAGTATGATCGGTATGACAATGAACATGCCGAAATATACGAAACAGAATCTTCAGACAGAGCGTTTGAGGAAGAAGTAATGTTAAGTGGCTTTGGTGCTGCTCCTGTTAAAGGGGAAGGCTCCGCAGTATCATTTGACACAGCAAATGAGTCATTTACGGCTCGATATACACATGAGACAATAGCTCTTGCGTTTGCGATTACAGAAGAAGCTGTAGAGGATAACCTCTACGACCGACTCAGTTCTCGTTACACTCGTGCTTTGGCTCGGTCTATGTCAAACACTAAGCAGGTCAAGGCTGCTGCGGTATTGAACAATGCGTTTGATAGCTCAGTAACTTATGGCGACGGTAAAGAACTTTGTGCAACTGACCACCCTACTAATGGTGGCGGTAATTTCCGCAACGAGTTGTCTACTGCTGCTGACCTTAACGAAACATCTTTAGAGCAGTCGTTAATTGACATCGCTGCCTTTATTGATGAGCGTGGACTAAAAATTGCTCTGCAAGGGCGTAAGATGATTATTCCATCTTCACTTCAGTTTGTAGCTGAACGTTTGATGGCTAGTAATCTTCGCACAGGAACAGCAGACAATGACATCAACGCAGTTCGTAACATGGGAATGTTGCCAGACGGTTATGTAGTAAATCACTTCCTAACTGATACTGACGCATTTTTCATTAAAACGGATGCACCTAATGGGTTCAAACATTTTGAGCGTAGTGCTGTCAAAACTTCTATGGAAGGTGATTTTGATACAGGCAACGTGCGATACAAAGCTCGTGAGCGTTACAGCTTTGGTGTTTCAGACCCACGATGTGTGTTTGGCTCTCCAGGAGCATAAAAAATTATGAAGGGGAGATAAGCTCCCCTTCATATTATCATCTTGACAGCGAAAGCTGACACTAGCCACGACAAGGAGATATTACATGGCTAATACGACTTTTAGCGGTCCCGTCCGTTCTGAAAACGGTTTTCAAGTTGTTTCTAAAAACGCAACAACTGGTGCTTTTACAACTGTAGCTAGTACAGCTTCAACAGGTATCGTAACAAACAAATATGTTAAGCACGTTGGTTTGGTCACTGGTGTAACAGTAAACACCACAGCAGGTGATAGTCCTACTATTGGTGAATTTACTCAACCTGCAAATACAATTATCACTGACATCAAAATTTTCTGTGCCACAGCTCCTGTTATTGGAACAGGTGACATTGGATATGAAGTTGGGACATCGTCTTCTGGAGCACAAATTGTTGCTGCTGTAACAGATGAGATATTAGATGGTGGTACAACAGTTGTTCTTGGTAACGTAACATTGACAACTCTTGTTGTGCAGACGCAGAGTGGAACAACAGCTCCTGCCTCTGTTCAGTATGCAAGTGCCGAAAGAACCATCTATTGCAACATCACTAACACAGTTGATGCTACAACAGCAGGATCGTTCACATTCATCATTGAGTATGTTCAAATTGCGTAATTAATATGGTGGGGCTTTTGTCCCACCTTTATTATAGGAGATTGAAATGGCAGGATCAGACGTACAAGTCGCTTTTATAACTGATGAGAACGCAGCAGACCCAGACCGTTTAGTTACAGCAGCTAGACCAAACACCTCAGCGACTATGGCAGAGACTACTTTTTTAGGTGGCGGTGCTAGGAATGTAACCGTAACGACTACAGGCACAGGCGATAATGCGAAAACCTGTACGATTACAGGAACTGATGTTTTCGGCAACGCAATGACTGAAGTTATAACTTCAACAGGTTCAGCGGCAACGGTTGCAGGAACTAAATTATTTTTAACAGTTAGTGCAGTTGAATGTTCTGCTCAATATGCGGCAAACATTACAGTAGGCTCAGGAGATTTGTGTGCTAAAGCAGCAGGAGGCGGTGGCAGAGTTCGGCTTGTAGGTACTTCTATTGTATCTGGAGGAACAGCAGGGTTAGTTGATTTTTATAATGGAACACCTGAAAGTGGAACTATTGTTTTTAAAGCTCAAACTATTGGTACAGATCATGCTACGGTAGATAATACCATACCTGACGAGGGGCTTTTGTTTGTAGATGGTTTAGCTCTCGCGTACACAGTCGCGACTGTTTCATTGATGAATATTTTCCACTCATAGAGGGTTTAATTCGCAGGAGTTGTTATGGCTACTACTAAAGATGTAAAACGAACGGCTTCTGGTAGAGTTGTTTACAGAGGTGAAAGTTTTGCAGGATTTAACAAACCCAAGCGAACACCGAGTGCTAAAAAGAAATCAGCAGTTTTAGCTAAAAAAGGTAGCGAGATAAAACTCGTTCGTTTTGGTGATCAAAATATGTCTATTAAAAAAGATCAACCTGCCAGAAGAAAAAGTTTTAGAGCAAGACATAATTGCGATACAGCTAAAGATAAATTCAGTGCTCGATATTGGTCGTGCAAAGCGTGGTAAGATGACAGTGAAAGAGATGTTAGCATTATTAGAAAAACATGAAGAAGAATGCAACCGTAGGTACGCAAAGATCGAAAGAGGTCTAGATAAATTAGATATGCGTATGTGGGGGATAGCTGCTTTGATTGTTGGTGCTGCTGTTTTAGAAAAGATATTTTCATGACAATTACTCGTGGTCAAATGAAGGAGCAAACGATGGCGAAAAAAGGTTTATATTACAATATTAACCAACGTAAGAAAAAAGGCACTTCTAGATCTAAAAAAGATTCTACTATTGACCCTAAAGCTTATGCAAATATGCAAGCAGGTTTTCCTAAAAAAACTAAAAAATTAAAAGACGGGGGTAAGGTTGTCAAAGGTCCTTACAGCTAACGAATGAGTTACTTACAAAGTAACATCCCATATTTTAAATGTTGGGTGAGAAAAGAGTACACTCATAACCACGAGAAATATCATGGTGAGTTTTTACACGCTATGGCTATCGCTGTTACGACTATTCCAAATAGGTGTTTAAGTTTTCAAGTAATATTTACAGGTAACGAAGCAGAAGGCGAACCAGAAGATACTGTTCATGGCGGTGCTATGTGGGCTAGGATGCCTATAACTGGTTTGTTAGGCGATGTTCCTTTAGAGGAATGGTCACACCCTATGGAAACATATGATGCTCAACCTTGGGATTGTTCTTCACACAACCATGCAGTGTATGTTATGGATAGAACAACGCCTTGTCCTTGGTTAGCAAAAATAAATGGCGAGTTTTTCCCTGCAAAGTATATGTTTACGGTAGATTATACTGACAGTGAAATTGCAGATGACCCTGCACAGCATAAACAATCACATGTTTTACAGTTACTTGATGCAGGAGTATGGACAGGTAATATTGTTGCGTTACCTAATAACAGGGTCAGAGTAACTCACCCTGCGTGGTTTGGAACAGGGGAAGGTGCTCCTGATTTTAGACCATCTCAACATATACACTATTCAAAGTCCGATTTAGACTATACACTAGACGTGAATAGAGTTTTTGACAATTTGTATAACAAAGGAGACAACGATGAAGCCAGTTGATAAAAAGAAAAATCCTGGACTTGCGAAACTGCCTAAAAAAGTCCGCAACAAAATGGGTTATATGAAAAATGGTGGTAAGGCTACGAAAAAACCTGTCCGCATGGCTTCAGGTGGTGAAAGTAAAAAGACTGGTGCAACAGCAGCAGGAATTTCTAACAGACTGATCGCTATACAAGAAGGTAGGCTGTCACCTGCACAAGCTTTGAAATTTATAATGGGCAAAATCAAATAAAGGGGAAGAACATGAAAAAAATGAAAAAGAAGCCTAAAGGCATGAAGAATGGTGGTAAGGCTATGAAGCCTAAAGGCATGAAGAATGGTGGTAAGGCTATGAAGCCTAAAGGCATGAAGAACGGTGGCAAAATGATGAAGCCCAAAGGTATGAAAATGGGTGGTAAAGTTATAAAAGGACCATATAGTTAATGGCAGTTTCAGGATCAATAGATTTTGAACCAGATGTAGCAGAGTACGTTGAAGAAGCGTTTGAACGCTGTGGTTTAATTGTATCTACGGGATATGATTTAAAAACAGCAAGACGTTCTTTAAATTTACTTTTTGCAGACTGGGCAAATCGGGGGCTAAATCGTTGGACTATTGAGCAGGTATCTTTACCTTTAGTTACAGATATTGCCGATTATCCTGCAGGAATTTTAACTATGACCGTAGGAGCTAGTGGCTCTTTCACGGTGGGCGAAACAATCACAGGCGGTACAAGTGGTGCGACTGCTTCTATAACGAGCGTTACATCATCTACTGTTATTGCTATAACTATACCTTCTGGAACTTTTGTTGCTACAGAAACAATCACAGGTGGCACAAGCAGTGCGACTACTACGGTTACGGCTGCTGTTGATTTTACTAATGTGAGAAGCACCATAGATATTTTGTCTGCTGTTGTAAGACAAAATGCAGGTGCTTCAACACAATCAGATATTGCTATAAGTAGAATAAGTCGTGATACTTTTATAAATATCCCGAGCAAACGAACAACTGCAAGACCTTCGCAATTTTACATAGACAGACAAATCACACCTGTTGTAAAACTGTGGGGAACTCCTGACGCAACAACATACACTCTTGTTTTTGACAGGCTTGTAAGAATTGATGATGCAGACAATCCACAAAATACAGTAGATGTACCGTTTAGGTTTTATCCTTGTTTAGCAGCAGGGTTAGCTTATTATATCAGTTTGAAAAAAGCACCAAATCGGGTACAACTGTTAAAAGCTGTATATGAAGAAGAATTTGAGCGAGCTGCTGCGGAAGATCGTGACCGAGCTAGTTTAACATTAACCCCTAGTAGAGATTATTACACGTTTATAAGATGAAATTTGCAACTGGACAATACGCTTTAGCTTTATGTGACCGATGCGGTCAACAGTATGATTACGTTTCGTTACGAAAAGAATGGAACGGTCTAAGAGTATGTCCTGAATGTTTTGAACAAAAACACCCTCAATTAGAACCAAGTCCTGTGCCGTTTGAGCCAGAAGCTTTATGGCATCCTCGTCCTGATAGAAAAGAACCTACTGAAATACTTGTGGGTCAAAACACATTTCCTCTTTTTACTAATACGTCGATACAAGGAATTAGCTCTGTAGGGAAAGTAGAGGTTACAACATGAGTTTTACCTATTCAACTTTAAAACAAGCTCTAAAAGATTACACTCAAAACGATGAAGTTTCCTTTGTATCTAATCTGCCAATTTTTATCAGACTTGCAGAAGAGCGAATATTAAAATCAGTACAGTTAAACCTTTTTCAAAAGAATGCTTCGGGGTCTATGACTGCAAGTAATAAGTTTTTAAATTGTCCTACAGATTTTTTAGCTCCTAATTCATTATCAGTTACCAACAATAGTAATTTTGAGTTTTTAGATTTTAAAGAGTTAGAGTTTGTACAATCTTATAACCCTAACCCTTCAACTACAGGAACCCCTAAATACTACGCCCAATTTGATGTAGATAATTTTATAGTAGCTCCTACCCCTGACAGTAATTACGCTGTTGAAATGAGTTATTTTTATCGTCCTCTTAGTTTAACAGCGAGTTCATTTATTTTGACTTTAACAAGCGTGGTAGGCACTTTTACAACAAGCGATACAATAACAGGAGGCACAAGTGGAGAGTCGACTGATGTCCTTTCCGTACCCTCTTCTACTTCACTTAGTGTTACAATTCCTAGTGGTGATTTTACTGTTGGTGAAACTATTACAGGAAGTTCTAGCGGAGCAACAGGCACGTTATCAAGTATAGGATCTGACTCTACAGTTTCTTGGATTAGTGAAAATGGTGAACTTGCTCTACTTTACGGAGCATTAATTGAGTGTTATACTTATATGAAAGGTGATCAAGAAACCATGAATATGTATAACTCTCGTTATGCGGAATCTCTTGCAAGACTTAAAAACTTAGGCGAAGCTAAAGAAGTGACAGATGAATATTTATCAGGATCTATAAGAAAGGCTAGGACATAATGTTGACAGAAGCGTTAGGTATGTCTAATAACTTTTCTGTTACGGTTGAAACTACAGACAACAGGGGGTTTACTCCAGAGGAAACAGCCAAAAGATGTGTCGATAAAATAGTTGGCATATCTGACAATGCTCACCCTGCAATACGTGATCAAGCTCATGCTTATCGCAAACAAATGGAAACGATTATTGCGTTGTATATGAAACAAGCTATTAAAAGTGATAGAACTACTGTATACAATGCACTAAAAGATTCTGGAAACCCGAAACTTGCAGAATATATAAGGAGAATGTAATGGCTTTCACGGGAAATTTTCTGTGTACCTCTTTTAAAGTAGAGTTATTAAAAGGAGTGCATAACTTTACGGCGACAACAGGTAATACTTTTAATATCGCATTGTATGATAATAGTGCTTCGTTCACAGCAGCGACAACAGCGTATACTTCAGGCAATGAAATAAGTGGGACAAACTATTCAGCAAAGGGTCAGGCATTAGCCCCTGTAACTCCTGTGGCGAGTAGCACAACTGCACTTGTTGATTTTGCTGATGAGGTGTTTAGCAACGTAACCATCTCTGCAGTACGAGGAGCTTTGATATTTAACGAAACAGCAACAGGCGACCCTGCGGTAGCTGTGTTAGATTTTGGTGCAGATAAAGCAGCAAGCTCTGGCGATTTTACAATAGTGTTTCCTACAGCTGATGCGAGTAATGCTATAATTAGGATAGCTTAATGTCTGACATTATTGTTGCACTTCATGGGTGGAATAGTGTCACCAGAGGATGGAACGAAGGTGCGTGGAACTCAGAAGTCGCACTTCCTGGATCTACTGGTTCTGTAGGTGCAACTACAGTTATTGCTAATTCAAACCTTTCGGTCACTGGACTTGCAGGTACAGGTGCGATTGATTCTGTTTCTATTACTGGTGATGCAAATGTTTCAGTTACAGGAGTCGCAGGTACTACTGCTCTAGGGAATACATTTGAGACAAATGTAGGAGTTAGTGCAACAGGGAGTGTTGGTTCTACTACAATTACTGGTGTTGCAAATGTATCTGTTACTGGCGTTGCAGGAACGACTGCTTTAGGCAACGTATTTGAAACACAAATGGGTGTGTCAGGTACTACCGCTTTAGGCAATGTATTTGAGACAAATGTAGGAGTGAGTGCTACTGCTTCGGTCAATAGTGCTGTAATAGATACAACATCAAGTGTTACTATTGAAGCTACAGGGTTTGGTTTGACTGCATCTTTAGGGAACATTAAACCGATCTGGAGTCAACTTACACCTAGTCAGACTCCCAATTTTAGTGCAATATCACCAAGTCAGACCCCTTCTTGGATAGATATAGCAGCATAAGGAGATAAAATATGGCAAGTGTATATACAAATGACTTACGATTAGAAGAAATTGGGTCAGGCGAACAGTCAGGAACGTGGGGAGATACAACCAACACGAACCTCGAATTAATTGCAGAAGGCTTTAGTTTTGGCACAGAAGCTATAACGACTAATGCGGATACGCATACTTCTACCGTTGCAGATGGGGCTACAGACCCTGCTCGCTCTATGTATATTAAATATACAGGTACACTAGATTCTACTTGTACGATTACAATAGCTCCAAATACTTTATCTAGAATGCACTTTATTGAAAACGGCACGAGCGGTTCTCAAGACATTATTATAAGCCAAGGTTCTGGTGCAAATGTAACGATCCCTCCAGGAGATGTTAAAGCTGTTTATTTAGATGGTGCAGGAAGTGGTGCTGCTGTTGTAGATGCTTTTGCCTCGTTGAATATTGGGTCTTTTACATCTGGTGCGTCTACAATCACAACCGATGGTAACACTGCACAGCTTACGCTTATCTCTACTGATGCTGATGCTAATGCAGGACCTACATTAAAACTTCGTAGAAATTCAGCTTCACCAGCAGATGATGATTTAATAGGTGCTATAGATTGGACTAGTGAAAACTCTTCTGGAGATGAACATGATTTTCTTAATCTTACAGCTAGAATGCGAGATGTTACAGCAGGGAGTGAAGATGTAGCGTATGCTTGGACAGCTTATTTAAATGGAACAGGCAGAGAAATACAGTCATTCGTAAATACTGATGCTAGTGCTGCTTCAATGGTATTTAACGAAGACGCTCAAGACATAGACTTCCGTATTGAGTCTGACACAAAACCTAATGCTTTTTCCCTTAACGGTGCTACAGGTTCTGTTGGGTTTAATGTATTAGACGGTGACGTTACTAGCGATGGCACTGCCGCAAGAACCTATGTAGGTATCATTGGAACAGGCAACAGAGGTCGTTTAAATATTGGTTCAACTGCTGTAAATGGTGCGGACTCAGGCGTAATTAGTTTTGTAAATGGAGCTAATGAACTTGGCAACATAAATATGGAAACTAATTCTGGCGTTCAAAATGCTGGTAAAATGTACATTTCCAGCACTGACCTTCTGACCATCAATAGTGCGGGAGGAGTTGTATTTAACGACAACAGTGCAAACGTAGACTTCCGTATTGAGTCTAACGGCAATGTTAATATGTTCCTTGTTGACGGTAGTGCTGATACGATAGGCATTGGCACAACTCAAATGAATGTAGTTGGCAACAACGCAGCAGGAATTAATCTTCTTGCTGATGGAATGGTAGGTATAAGTCGTGCAGGTATGCCTTTAAAAATAAACAGAACAGCGGAAGGGGGTATGATAGAGCTTTATGAGGCAGGAACTTCCAGAGGTCAAATTGATATAGAATCAGATAGAATTTTAGTAAGAAGCGGAGGCGATGCTTCTGGTATTCGGTTTGACGCATCGGGTCTTACACCATTTAAGAACGGTTCGGCTGCGGATGGTACAGTTGACTTAGGTTTTGCAAGTGGTCAATTCAGAGACATTTATCTATCAAACGGTGTAGTCTTTGGTGCTGCTGGTGGTGCAAATGTTTCTAGTGAGACTTTAAGTGACTATGAAGAGGGTGTTTTCACTCCTGCTCTAAGAGATGCCCTCGCTGGAACAGCAGCAGGAACAAGTTCAACTTCTGGCAGATACACCAAAATTGGTCGTGTGGTTAATTTTTCTTTTGCTATGTCTTTAAGCAGCACCAGTGGAATGACAGCAACAAATTCCTTAAATCTTACTGGACTGCCTTACACTGTAAATAATGATAGTGCAGGAGGTGGTGAACCTCACGCACAGATTTTATCTTTTATAAGTCCTTTAAGCAGTGCAGATTATGGCGGTAGTATAATTCTTAGACCCAACAATAATACCACTTCTTGTGAAATAAAATACACTTCAGGAGGGGCGCAAACAACTCAAGGAGGTCAAAGTCTTCAAGTTCAAAATATTAGCGGTAGCACTTATTTAACTGGTTCAGCTACATACGAAACAACTTAATTATCTGTAGTGGATTCTACAGACAGACAGTCCAAACCATAGGAGATAAAAATGGCAAATGGCGATATAACAAAAGAAATGGAATACGACAAAATAGAAGTTGTAAGCACTTGGCACATACAAGTGCGTAAGGCTACAAAGATCATGGAAGAAGAGGCAGACGGTTCTAAGACAGAGCTTAGTCGTAGTTTTCACAGACACGTTCTTGCTCCATTTGCTTCAGAATACACACCAGCAGTAATTGCTGTTGAGGCTGTAACTGAAGAAAAAGACAGCGATGGTAATGTTACCAGAGAGGCTGTTGAGGCAGTAGAAGCAGCCGATGCTTTTTGGACGCATACAGCTACAGACATTTCGGGTGAACACGCAAGTGTGCAAGCAATAGCTAATGCTGCTTGGACAGACGATGTTAAAAACGCATACAAAGCAATGCGTGAAACACAAGGATAATAAAATGACTGATGAAAATGTATTAAGTATTGATGGCAAAGGCTATGTTGAAGCTGATCTTAACAATCAACAAAAGTATCTAATCGCACAGTTAAAAGACTTGTCTGGTAAAACTAACAAGTTACGAGCTGATTTAGATCAAGTTCAACGAGCAGCAGATAGCTTCCAAAAAGAACTTCTAGAGTCGTTTAAAAAGAACGCTGAAGAAGTTTCTGCAGAGGCTAGTTAAACAACGGAATTAAAGGATTGAGATGCCTCTTACTAAGTTACAATTTCGTCCTGGAATAAACAGAGAAACAACTTCCTATAGCAATGAGGGCGGTTGGTTTGATATGGATAAAACTCGGTTTAGATTTGGTTTTCCCGAAAAAATAGGCGGTTGGATTAAACAATCTATTAATGCCTATTTAGGAACGGCTCGTTCTTTACATCCTTGGGTAGCACTAGACGGTAGTCAATATCTGGGTGTAGGAACACATCTTAAGTATTATATTAATGAAGGTGGTGCTTATAATGATATTACACCTATAAGAGCAACCACAACAAATGGAATTGTTTTTGCAGCCACAAACGGATCTTCTACTATAACAGCTACTGATGATAATCATGGGGCAGCTATTGGTGACTTTGTAACTATTTCAGAGGCTGTCAGCCTTGGTGGTTTGATTACTGCAGATGTATTAAACCAAGAATATGAGATTGTTGCCATACCTACTGTGAATACGTTCACGTTTGTAGCTCGTACCGTTTCTAGTATTAGTAGTATAACCACAACTTCAGGATTAAATCCAACACCTGTTGTGGCAAATTCAAGTGATACTGGTAATGGTGGGTCAGGTGCTGACGCAGCATATCAAACTACTATAGGTTTAGATACCTCACTTACAGGTAATGGTTGGAGTGCAGGAACATGGAGTCGTGGTACTTGGGGTTCTTCTTCAAGTCAATCTGTTGCAGGAGCTACGCTACGCATATGGAGTCATGATAATTTTGGTGAAGACCTTATAATAAATGCTCGCGACTCTGGTATATTTTATTGGGATAAATCTAACGGAGTAACTGCTAGAGCAGTAGAGCTTTCTAGTTTAGCTAACTCAAATTTAGCCCCTACTATTGCTAAGAAAGTTTTAGTTTCTGATGCAGATAGACATATCATAGCTTTTGGTTGTGACCCTGAAACTGCTATAGGTACGCAAGACCCCTTGCTTATAAGGTTTAGTTCGCAAGAAAGTTTAACTGATTGGCAGAGTTTAGCTACAAATACGGCAGGTGAGTTAAGGATTGGTTCGGGTAGTGAGATTATAGCTGCGATAGAAACACGTCAACAAGTATTAGTTTTTACAGATAAATCGCTCCATGCCATGCAGTTTATAGGACCTCCTTTCACATTCGGTATTAACGCAATTTCAGAAAATATAACTATTGCAGGACCTCTTGCAGCTATAGCCGTTGAAGATATGGTATTCTGGATGGGACAACAAGAGTTTTACGTTTACAGTGGGGGAGTGCAAAGATTACCCTGTACTGTTCGTGACTATATATTTAATGATTTTAACGAAAAACAAATTGAAAAAGTAACAGCCTCAACCAATAATGCGTTTTCTGAAGTATGGTGGTTTTACCCGAGTGCAGCCAGTAGTGAAAACGATAAGTACGTTATTTACAATTATCAACAAAAAGTTTGGTACTATGGCAATTTAGCTAGAACTGTTTGGTTAGATAGAGGTATAGAAAGTTTACCTATAGCAGCAGGAACAGATCATTTTTTATATTCGCATGAAAGTGGTTTTGATGATGGTAGCACTACTCCTGTTTCAGCCATATCTGCGTATATTGAATCGAGCCAGTTTGATATGGGTGATGGGGATAATTTCACATTCATCAACAGGTTAATACCCGATTTAACCTTTAGGGATTCAACCTCTGGTTCGCCTAAAGCTACTTTTACATTGAAAACACGGAACTTTCCTGGAGGAGATTATTTACAATCTGACGCTAAACCAGTAACACAATCTTCCGCAGGATCAACAACAGTTGTAGAACAATTTACAAATCAAGTAAATGTACGCTTAAGAGGTAGATCATTTGCACTGCGAGTTGATTCAGGGGAAACAGGCGTAGCATGGAGATTAGGTTCTCCCAGAGTAGATGTTAAGCCAGATGGAAGAAGATAATGTCAAGAAATTTAGTCCTACCGTTTTTTCCTGTACCGCCAGAACAGTACGACCAACAGTATATGACAGAAGTTATGAGGGCTTTTTCTATTTATTTAACACAAATGCAAAATCCAGGAGAAGGTAGACATACAGAATTGGTTCTTACAAACGTACAAACAGATGACCAAGGGTTAGAAGTAGGAGCAATATTTAAATCTGAAACAACAGGAAATTTAAAAATAGCAGTAGCAGATATTTCTAATCTCCGAGGAAACTCTGCAACAAGTTCGGTAGGAAGTGTTACGGTGACTGTTTGATTATTATTAAAGAAATATGTAGGTTGCGATATTATGCAGTTGACGCTATTATAAGTTCAGCGTCTATTCAGGAACTAACGCTTCCTGCATATTTCCCCCAAGAAAGACATAGGTGAAAAATGCAAGGTATAGAGACATTAGGTTATGAAGTTGTAGAAATTAATCCTGTAGAGGCACTGTTCTCAGAAGGAGGAATAGCACAACACCAACAAGCAGCAGAAATGTTAGCTGATTTTGGACGTAATGGTGATACCTACATAGTTCATGCTGCTGAAGGCGAAACTGTTTTACCTTTAGAAGTGTTAGAAAATAACCCACGACTTAAAAATATGATCTATACCCAAATGGAAGAAATGGGTTTAGAGCCAGAGCGTTATATTGTTGGTAATGAGTTAAACTCTTTGAATCCAGAAACAGGACAACCTGAATTCTTTTTCAAAGGTCTTAAGAGACTTGTGAAAAAAGTTGTTAATGTTGTTAAAAAAGTAGCTCCAGTCGTATTAGCTATTGCAGCTCCTATCTTGCTTCCTGCGATGCCTGTTGCTTTAGCAGCAGGATTAGGCAGTACCGCAGGTAACTTGATTCAAGGTAAAAGTTTAAGTGATTCATTAAAATCAGGGGTAGTAACAGGTCTTACCGCAGGTGCAGGTAATATGATTTCAGGGGGCAGTTTTTTAGGCTCTAGTATTGATCCTGGAAATGTAGCAGGAGTGCAAAAGCTAGGCACTATGTTTACACCTGATAATCCGTTTACTTCAGAAATTGCTGCAAACCTTACAGGAGTTGGTGCTCAGGTAACACAGGCAGGAGGTCAAGTAGGCAGTGGGGTTTTAGAGCAAGAATTTATAGCTGATACTGCTACAGGTACAGGTGTTAATACTGGTGTAGAAACTGGTGTAGAAACTGGTGTAGAAACTGGTGTAGAAACTGGTGTAGAA